>Ga0247608_10006056_pt1 | contig 12851 bp, 6 predicted proteins | sample 176DNAGHGlowgp2_FD_193490 | JGI IMG/M metagenome (GOLD analysis project Ga0247608, IMG submission 193490) | Sheep rumen microbial communities from Palmerston North, Manawatu-Wanganui, New Zealand - 1766 DNA GHGlow gp2 | ecosystem: Host-associated > Mammals > Digestive system > Stomach > Rumen ... | reverse complement strand
GCACACCCCTTATTTCATAAAAAAAGAAAAATAATGCGGGTTTATTCGTTTCTTAATATAATAATGTGTACCTTTGCAGCCGCAATTTGCGCAAAGTCGCACGATGTTTTATTTTTTAGATGTTTTATACAAGATGAACGTAATTACGAAAACAATTCAATTGCCTGATGGAAGAACCATCACCATTGAAACCGGGAAAGTGGCAAAGCAGGCAGACGGAAGTGTTGTTCTGCGCATGAACAACACGGTGTTGCTGGCTACTGTGTGTGCCGCAAAAGATGCAGTTCCCGGAACAGATTTCATGCCTCTGCAGGTAGACTACAGAGAGCAGTATGCCGCCGCAGGGCGTTTCCCCGGTGGCTTCACCAAGCGAGAGGGTAAGGCTTCGGACAATGAGATTCTGACCAGCCGACTGGTTGACCGTGTGCTCCGTCCTTTGTTCCCCTCCAATTATCATGCCGAAGTATTTGTCAATGTGATGCTGCTCAGTGCCGATGGTGTTGACCAGCCGGATGCCCTGGCAGGTTTTGCCGCTTCCGCAGCGTTGGCATGTTCAGATATCCCCTTCGAGTGCCCGATCTCTGAGGTCCGTGTGGCTCGTGTCAACGGGGAGTATGTGATAGACCCCACCTTCGAGCAGATGAAGGAAGCCGACATGGATATCATGGTAGGTGCCTCTGCTGAGAACATCATGATGGTGGAGGGTGAGATGAAAGAGGTCTCTGAGCAGGACATGATCGGTGCGCTGAAAGCTGCCATGGCAGCCATCAAGCCGATGTGTGAGCTGCAGACCGCTCTGAGCAAGGAGCTCGGCACGGACGTGAAGCGTGAGTACGACCATGAGGTGAATGACGAGGCTCTGCGTGAGCAAATGAACAAGGAGCTGTACCAGCCCGCCTATGACATCACCAAGCAGGCGCTGGAGAAGCATGCCCGTGCAGAGGCTTTTGAGAAAATCCTCGAGGACTTCAAGGAGAAATTCTTCGCCGCACATCCAGAGATCACCGAGACCTCTGAGATTTCAAAGGATGAGTACGAGGCAATGATGGACCGCTACTACCATGACGTGGAGCGTGACGCCATGCGCCGCTGCATCCTCGACGAGGGTATCCGTCTCGATGGTCGTAAGACCGACGAGATCCGTCCTATCTGGTGCGAGGTAAGCCCACTGCCCATGCCTCATGGAAGCAGTATCTTCACCCGTGGTGAGACACAGTCGCTGACCACCTGCACACTGGGTACGAAACTCGACGAGAAACTCGTGGATGACGTGCTCGACAAGAGCTACCAGCGCTTCCTGCTGCACTATAACTTCCCACCGTTCTGTACGGGTGAGGCAAAGGCACAGCGTGGCGTCGGTCGTCGTGAGATTGGTCACGGACACCTTGCCTGGCGCGGTCTGAAAGGTCAGATTCCCGCAGACTTCCCCTATACTGTCCGTCTGGTAAGCCAGATTCTGGAGTCTAACGGCTCTTCCTCTATGGCTACCGTATGTGCCGGCACGCTGGCACTGATGGATGCCGGTGTTCCTATGAAGAAACCTGTCAGCGGTATCGCCATGGGACTGATCAAGAACCCCGGTGAGGAGAAATATGCTGTGCTGAGTGACATCCTCGGTGATGAGGACCACCTGGGCGATATGGACTTCAAGACCACTGGTACGAAGGACGGTCTGACCGCTACCCAGATGGATATCAAGTGTGACGGACTCTCCTTCGAGATTCTGGAGAAGGCACTGATGCAGGCAAAGGCTGGTCGTGAGCATATCCTGAAGTGCATCACCGACACCATCGCCGAGCCACGTCCAGAGCTGAAGCCACAGGTTCCACGCATCGAGGCATTCGAGATTCCTAAGGAGTTCATCGGTGCTGTCATCGGTCCTGGTGGTAAGATCATCCAGCAGATGCAGGAGGACACCGGTGCCACCATCACCATTGACGAGGAGGACGGTGTTGGTAAGATACAGGTCAGCGGTCCTAACAAGGAGACCATTGACGCTGCCATCGCCAAGATCAAGGCTATCGTCGCCATCCCCGAGGTCGGTGAGGTGTACGAGGGTACTGTCCGCAGCATCATGCCTTACGGCTGCTTCGTAGAGTTCATGCCTGGCAAGGACGGTCTGCTCCATATCTCGGAGATTGACTGGAAGCGCCTGGAGACTGTTGAGGAGGCTGGTCTGAAGGAAGGTGACAAGATTACCGTTAAGCTGTTGGAGATCGACCCGAAGACTGGTAAGTTCAAGCTCTCACACCGTGTATTGGTAGAGAAGCCCGCTGACTATCAGGAGCCACAGCCCCGTCGCCGTGAGCGTCCTGAGCGTGGTCCGCGTCCTGAGCGCCGCGACCGTGGCGACCGTCGTAACCGCAACGAGCACCGTGAGCGTCCGCAGCGCAACGAGGAGTTCCACGACACAGAGAACCACGAGCCAAAGGACTTCACAGACACCCTTGACAAGATTGACTTCTAAGTCAGAATACATACAAAGAAAAAGGTCTCAACCCCAGCGGCTGAGACCTTTTTTTATCTCTCAACTCTAAACTCTCAACTCTATCAATTAAACAAGTACTTAATCGTAACCATGATCTGATAGGTAGAGGCAAGGTTCTGGAAGTTCTGTGAGGTACTCAGGTGACGGACACCATTGACCGTATTATAGGTGTACTTGCCATTCTTGAAATTCAGCAGGTCATTACCCGTAATCTGCTTGAAGACACCCCAGTCCTTACAGAGGAAGTTCGGCAGGTTAAGGATGTCAATACCCAGCTGCAAGGTATGCTTCGTCTTTCCCCAGTTGACAGACATGTCACGGGTATACTTGAAGTCCAGCTGATGATGCCAAGGCATCTTCGCACCGCCACGCTCCGTATACTGTCCCTTGCAGTCCTTCAGATAGTCATCCTGGTTGATGAAAGCCCAGAAGTCGTCACGCTGCATGTCGGCAGTATAGGGTACACCGTCCACGGTACCATTGTCGGCAAAGTCCCAACCGTTCAGCTCCTCACGGCTGGCAGGGATATAAAGCAGGTTGCCGGGAGCCGACGGGTCGCTGTTGACATTGGTGCTGAAGATATAGCTGTAGCGGCTAAATGCATAATTACCCAGATAGCCATACTGATAACCGTCGTAGATCAGACTGAACGTCGAGGTGGCATTCTTCGACTCCTTGAGCTTATAGCTTGCCGACAGCAACAGACGGTTAGGAGCCACATAGGTGGCATAGCCCGTCTCCATGTCGTTGACGGCATGAACGGAAGAGCGGTAGTTATAATAAGCTGCCGACACCTGGTCACCGATACCCTCGGTATAGCTCTTTGCCTTCGACATCGTATAGGAGGCGGCAAGGTCGAGACCGAAGTCAAACGACTTACGTAGCTGTGCCGTCAGCGACAGATAATAGGCTTTGCTCCCTGCATTTTTCAGCACAAAGGCAGAGTGTCCGGCATCATAGTAAGACATCTTATGGCGCACATCCCCATGACCGAGGTCAACGGTAGAGGTACCGTCCCAGTAGATATCCTCATTAGACACCACCACAGGGTTGAAGTCCTTGTTGAAGATACCCTCCAGGGTGAAGTCGATACCACCTGGGAGCTGGGCATCAAAGGCAAGCGATGCCTTCCATGTCTTCGGCATACGGAGATCCTCGCTGAGGATAGTGGGACTGACAGGAACGGTCGTCGAGCTGGTAGCGCCAATCTGCTGCAGCATATCCTCCTGACTCATCGTGAAGGTAGGAATCTTCTTGCCGTTGGCTGCCGTCGCCACATAGGAGGTCTGTCCCATACCTGAGTTGCCGACAGCCGACACCAGCCATACGAACGGCATACGTCCTACGAAGATACCCGTACCACCGCGCAGGATATATTTGCGGTCACCCCTGATGTCCCAGTTGAAACCGATACGCGGTGAGAAGCTGAGACTGGCGTCAGGCACATTATCCGTGCGGAAATGCTTGCCGCCGAAGTCGATATCGTAATAGTCCTTATTGAAATTGTTCTTCAGAGAGGGATAGGAAGGCAGTTCGAAACGCACACCGACAGAGGTGCGGAAACGCTCCGACCAGCTGATGTTATCCTGCAGGTAGAACGACCACTGGTTGGTCTTCATCTCAGAGATGAACATCGAGTGTGCGTCATTATTACCGTAGGTGATACCAAAGACACGTGCCGGACGACCGAAGACGGCAGCCCAGTTGCTGGTGCTCACCTCGTCAGGTGTCGCCTCGAAGGCATAATAGCCCGCAGCAGCCTGCGCATAGCCGTTAGCCGCGAAGTTATGCTCATACTGGATGCCAGCAAAGAGGTTATGCTTACCCAGCGTCACATTCACCTCGTCGGTGATGACCGTATTCTTGGTCTGTGCGAGGTTGCCGTAAGTGAAGATGTCACCCATCATTGCCCATGAGGGATAATGACCGGCACCGTCACTCATCAATATCTCGACGACAGGTGCCGCATCGTTATATTCCGTAGAGCGTGGCTGGTCCTGGAAAGAATAGGTGCCACGCAGGGTGTTATGGAACTTGCCGAACTTTGAGTTCAGCTCAGCGGCAAACGACGTGAAACGGAATTCCGAATAGTAACGGCTGGACAGCGAACTCATCGAATAGTCTGTCAGACTGCCGTAGCCGCTCTGACTGCCACCATAGATGGCGGTTGACTGGTTGCTGCCGATAGAGCGGGAGGCTGAGGCATAGTTGGATTCCTTACGTTTGGACTTCGTGAAACGGATCTGGAACTTATGGTTGTCGTTGATGTTCCAGTCCAGACGAGCCAGGAAGCGGTAGGCAGGTGTCTTGATGTTATAACTTTGCCACGGTCCTGTTGTCAGCCCATAGGTGTTCTGCATATAGTCAGAGAGACTCTCCAGCTCGCTTAACTGCGGACGGCGGTTGGTTTCCGTATAAGGAGTTCCACCATTACCTGCACGTGCCGTCGGTCCCGTAGTGACGTTATCCTCTATCTCTCCGTTGATGAAGAAGAAGAGTTTGTCCTTGATGATAGGACCACTGAAAGAGAGACCATAGGTGTCGTTATGACCATTGTCTACCGGCAGGGTGGCATCCCCTACCCTCGAACCTCTCAGACTGGTGGAGGTGATATACGTATAGGCACTGCCCTTGAACTCGTTGGTACCACTCTTGGTGACAGCATTGATACCACCACCGGTGAAACCGCTCTGACGAACGTCATAAGGGGTGATGTTGACAGTCATCTGCTCAATGGCATCCAGAGAGATAGGGGTACCGCCACCTGGCAGTGGTGAGGAGCCCAGTCCGAAGGCGTTGTTGAACGACGCACCGTCGATGGTGAAACTCGACTGGCGGAAGTTACCACCACCAATCGCCAAGCCACTAGCCGACGAGCTCTGCGGGGTCATCTTCATCAGGTCTGTCATGCTGCGTCCCACGGTAGGGATGACCGACATGGCTGCCGCATTCAGATTGGTGACAGCTCCTGAGCGGTCGCTGCGCATGGTGTTATTTGCCTTCGCCACAACCACCACTTCTGCAAGCATCTCACTACCCTCAGCCAAGTTGGCACTCAGCACCGTGTTCTGACCCAGCTGCAACTGGACATCGGTATATTTCTTCGGCTGGAAACCGATATAGGATATCTCTACCTCATAAGGACCACCTGCACGCATGCCACTGATGGTATAACGCCCATCCACATTCGTGACAGCACGGTATACAGAACCCGAAGGGACGTGCTTGGCTGTAATGGTGGCACCAATTGCCTCCTCGTTATCCGCTGTCACGATACCGCTAATACCGGATGTGGTCACCTGCGCCATCACCATGGTGGATGTCAGCAGGAGGAGAAGGAGTGAGAATAATATTTTTTTGTTCATTTGTTATGGTAGTTTTATTGGTCTTTCTGCCGTGTACCCATACGTGCCTCCACCACGTTCACCACATAGTCGGCGAGCTTCTCACACTCGTTGACGACATCCATGTAGATGGTACCTACGGCATAGGTGTACTCGTGGTTGTTGACATCGTTGATATTCTGCGACTTCAACTGGTTGCGGTAGTTGTTGATCTCGTTCTCCAGGTTGAAGGTGCGGTTGACATCATACGACTCCTTACGACCAGCCATCAGACGGTTCATCTGTGTGAGAGCCTCGTCCGTGAGTTCCATCATCTGGTAGATATGGTCATACTGCTTGTCGCTGAAGTGGTCCTGCTTGCCCTGGTACTTACGGGCAATGGTACGGGCGATGTTGTAGTTGGCATCACCGATACTCTCCAATTCCGAGATCTCACGCAGCATGGCACGTATCTTTGCCTTTGAGTCGTCACTCAGATGAGCATCGCTCACCTGGTCAAGGTATTTGGCAATCTCCAGCTCCATATTGTCGGAGATGCCCTCATATTTCTCAATCCGTGTAAAGAGCTTGTTGAAATCACCCGTCTGTGCTTTGTTGCTCTTCGCCGTGGCGCTGCTGCTCAAGGTCAGCAGCTCACGCACCATGCCGAACATACGCTGCATACGCTCGGAGAAAGACTGTATCTCTTTCTGTGCCTCCAGGATGGAGAGCTCGGGGGTCTTCATGAAACCAGCGGTAATGAAATGCAGACGGAAGTCCTCTTCCTCGTCGACCCTCTTGGGCTTGATGACCCAGCAGACAAACTTCTCAATCTGTGGGATAAACCAGATGAGGATGAAGGTGTTCGCCACATTGAAACAGGTGTGGAAGGCTGCCAGCACAAAACTCAGCTTGGCGGAATTGGCAAGGAATGCCTGGGCACCTGCCGCCTCTTTCGTCATGTCGACATCATAGCCTACGAAACCGCAGACCATATCGACGAAGGGACGGAAGACAAATAATATCCAGACGACACCGAACACGTTGAAGAACATGTGTGCCAGGGCTGCCCTTCGAGCTTGTGTGTTTGCCGACAATGCCGCAAGATTGGAAGTCACGGTGGTACCGATGTTCTCACCCATCACGAGGGCGATACCCTGATAGATGGGCAGTACGCCACTCGAACAGAGAATCATCGTGATAGCCATCACGGCAGCACTCGACTGGACACAGAAAGTAAGGATACCTCCCAGCAGGAGGAATATCAGGGTCGTCATGAAGGAGTTGGGGTCGAAGGAGGCGAAGAAGTTGAGCACCTCCTGGTTCTCACCCAGGTGCATGTCGATACCCGTCTGGCGCAAAGTGCCCAGTCCTAAAAACATAAAGGCGATACCGAAGAGGAAATCGCCTATGAAGCGCTTGCGCTTATAATAAATAAGGATGATAGCGATGAAGAATGCAGGATAGACAAAGTCGGTGATGTTAAACGAGAAACCTGCCGACATGATCCATGCCGTGAGGGTCGTTCCGATATTCGCACCCATAATCACCGAGATCGCCTGTGCCAGGGTCAGCAGTCCCGCATTAACGAAAGAGACAGTCATCACGGTCGTCGCCGTACTTGACTGCACACTTGCTGTCACCAACATACCGGTCAGCATGCCGGTAAAGCGATTCGTTGTCATGGCACCCAAAACGTGACGCAGTTGTGGTCCTGCCATCTTCTGCAGCGCCTCACTCATCGACTTCATACCGAACATCAACAGGGCAAGGGAGCCCAGCAGCTTGAAAAAAATCCAAATAGACATAATTATGTTATAATTTCGTAATTCCTACTCGTATTTCAAAAAACCTTTGTATCTTTGTACAACGTTAATGCTTATTGCTATGGAACAAAATATCTTAATCCGTTGCAAAAATAATAAAAAAAATCTGAAAGTGTGCATCGGAAGCACACTTTCTGAAATATTTTCTCAATCAGGGCTCCAGATGGAGTATGGTCCCATTTGCGCAAGAGTCAATAACAAGGTGGAGGGAATGCACTTCGAGGTGTTCAAACCCAAGGAGATTGAATTCCTCGACCTGCATGAGCCATCGGCGATGCGTACCTATACACGCAGTCTTTTCTTCGTGCTGAACAAAGCGGCTCATGATATCTATCCCGACTGTTCGGTGATTATCGGCATACCGGTGTCAAACGGCTATTTCGTAGACGTGCGTCTCGACCGCCCTGTGACGACTGCCGACGTGGATGCCATCCGTGGGCGTATGAAGGAGATCATTGCTGCCGGACACCCTATCCACCGCCATGTGTCGACAACGGAGGAGGCGATAGAGATGTTCCAGAAGTCACGGTCGTACTCCAAGATCCGTCTGCTGGAGGGCATCGGCGACCTCTATACGACGTACTATGACATCGACGGCTATGCGGACTATTACTATGGCAGTATGCTCACGAACACGTCGCAGATCTATCTCTTTGGTCTGGAACCGTACTACGACGGCATGCTGCTGCGCATCCCTACTGCCAGCGACCCTTCTAAGCTGGGGGAGATGGTGCGGCAGGACAAGATGTTTGAGATATTCAAAGAGCATCACCGGTGGCAGGGCATCCTGAAGCTGAGGACGGTGGGCGACTTGAACAGGGCTACCCAGAAGGGGTATTCGTCGCAGCTCATACAGGTCAGCGAGGCACTGCAGGAGAAGAAGATTGCACAGATTGCCGACGAGATAGCTTCGCGCAAGGAGGTGAAGATGGTACTCATCGCCGGTCCGTCGAGCAGTGGTAAGACGACGACATGCAAACGGCTCTCCGTACAACTTGCCGTCAACGGCATCAAACCTATTGGCATCTCCTTAGACGACTATTTCGTAAGTCGTGAAAAGACTCCCCGTGACGAGAAGGGGGATTTTGACTATGAGCATCTGCATGCACTGAACATCCCTCTGCTCAACGAACAGATGAACGCACTGCTCCGTGGGGAGGAGGTGGAACTGCCCCGCTATAACTTCCAGACGGGGGAGAGTGAGATGAGTGGCAAGAAACTGCAACTGCAGGGTAACGAGATACTGGTGGTGGAGGGCATCCATGCCCTGAACCCGGAGCTGACAGCACAGATTCCTGAGGCACAGAAATACAGGGTCTATGCGTCGGCACTGACTACCATCCTGCTCGACAACCATAATTATATTCCCACAACCGACAACCGGTTGCTGCGCCGCATCATCCGCGACTATAAATACCGGGGGGTGTCAGCACAGGAGACCATCCGCCGTTGGCCCTCTGTCCGCAGGGGTGAGAACAAATGGATTTTCCCGTATCAGGAGAATGCCGACGCAATGTTCAATACGGCAATGCTCTTTGAACTGGCTGTCATCCGTGAACAGGCAATTCCCGTGCTGGAACAGGTTCCCGAGAACTGCGTGGAGTATGCCGAGGCTTACCGCCTGTTGAAGTTCCTGCGATATATCAAACCTATTCCTGCAGCTCAGATTCCTCCCACATCACTCTTGAGGGAGTTCCTGGGTGGCAGTTCTTTCAAATATTAATCATACACAATAATGAATAAGAATCAGCAATTTGTCATCACCATCAACCGTGAGTTGGGCTCTGGTGGACATACCGTCGGCAGCATCCTTGCCAAACGGTTGAACGTGAAATATTATGATAAGCCTCTGACAGAGGGCGTCACCGAGAAATTCGGTCTCTCACTCGATGAGATAGAGCGGCTGAAAGCACAAGAGAAGGAGTCATGGTGGGACGAGCTAAAGGGCAAGCCTACCACTGCCGCCATGTTTGAGACGGAGCGTAAGATCTTGCAGGGACTTGCCGAGAAGGAGTCGTGTGTCATCGCAGGACGCAATGCCTTCCTCATCTTCCGCGACTGGAAGAACCACCTGAACATCTTCATACAGGCTTCGCTGGCAAAGCGCATAGAGCGTCTGCAGAAGAAGGGGATGACGATGGCGGCTGCCATGGACACCATCGAGGAGGTGGATGCCAGCCGTGAGACGTATATCAAGAAGTATTCGGACAAGTCGCGTTACGACACCCGCCTCTATGACCTCGTCATCACCATGGACGACCTCACCGAGGAGGATGCCGCCGACCTCATCATGGAGTTCATCGAACGCACGTCAAAGTAGACACATATCCTGTTCCAGCACATGCGGAACGCTACACAGCACTACCTTACGATTTATTCCCATGCTGGGAATACTGTGTTCCCACGCTGGGAATGATGTATTCCCATGATGGGAATGATATGTTCCCACGGTGGGAATGATGTGTTCCCACGGTGGGAATAGTTATTACGACTTTTTCGTAATCAAAAAAGTGGGGCACCTATTCACATAGATGCCCCACTCTTACGATATATAAATTTTAAGTATTTGATGTCTGCGATTAATTGTTTGTGGCAGAGGCGTTAGTCATGGTCTTACCTTCCAAATAGTAGTTGAACCAAGACTTCATAGCGTCTGTGCGGTCAGCATTTGGAGTCTCTGCCCACTTTCTGAATGAATATTCATCATCAAAGACTACAGGCTCACCAGTACCAGCAGTATTCTTGCCAGGATATGCTTCTGTTACGCAAGTACGCTCTGTCGGCCATCTCCAGTCGTTAGGAATCATGATAGCATAAGGAGAAACCTTTACCTTATCAGTCAAATATTCTATCCAATATGGCTCTGAAATCAGAACATGAATCTTTACATCCAAGTCCTTGAAATCACCATCCCAGCCTTCTGGTGCATCAATGCCTAAGTCCTCAGGAATAATAGTAGCTGTGTTTCTACCTGTGTTCACCATTAGACCAGGATCAACACCAAACGCAGCATGAACCTCATTGTCGAACAGTTTGTGGTCGCCAACGTAAGCCTCAAGGTTGAAGGTAGCACCAGCGGCAACCATCTTCACATCAAGCTTGTTCTGTTGAATCTCTAAGACTCTACCCTCTGCGTCTCTTACTGCATGGTAAGAAATCTTCAGCACTACGTCGTTCATATCGTAGTCACCATTCACCTTCTGGTCTTCGAAAGCATAGGTGTAAACCTGTGGCTCGTTGAGGAAAGTACCAGTACCTGGTGTTGGCTCAAATCCAGGATTACAAGGAGTAGGTTTAATAGTAGGAATGTCGGGCATATTACCACCTTGGTAGATTGTGACATCGCAAAAACCAGCACCAGGATCGTAACCTTCTGTATTACCTCCGCCGATGTATGGTCTGCCTGTTGTACTTTGAGCAAAGTGACTATTACATACTACTGCGAGATTGCCACCATAACTTACTGTATATTCTTGATCGGCAGTATGAGCTACAATATTATTCGCCTTAAATACAGCATAGTTGCCCGTTTCTGGTCCATATATTCCATAGAATGCTTTCTTACAACCCATAGTAGAAGTACCAGCCACATCAATAACAGAGTTGCTTGCCATATTGATACGAGCAGGACCTAAGAGCATAAAATCTTTTTCGCAGACAATGGAACCTTCATTGAAGAAAGTGCTGGTTGCAGAGTCACCCAGTTTCATTTCGAACAACTCCTTTACAGTGAGTTTACAACTATTATATACATTTGTACTACCTGCATTGTATACGAAGGTGTTTGTAGTGTATTTACCGTCGTTAACCCAGCTATTAGAGTTACTGTTAACCAAGGTCTCATGAGTAATAGTTGTTTCACCTCCACTTACATTCCAGAAATTGCCACTTCCTTCGCTACCGAATTCATCAGCCGTTATCTTGTTTTCGTTGATGACATAGCAAGCACCATTTTTAGGTGCAAGTTTGCCGGTTACATTAATAGTTCCTTGATTATAAAGAACGCTTCGCTGATATGAATTCGGATCATTATTGGAATTGAGAGTAAGATCTCCAGGAACTGTGATGGTACCCTTATTATAGATGGCAAATGTGTTCAATACCAAGTTGTTAGGAGTACTGCTTCCTTCGTTATTCACAATCTTTAATTCTGCACCTTCCGCTATATATATAACAAGACCATTCATCAAACGTTCACATCCACCATCTTGGGTCTTCTCTAATTCTAATGTTACATTCGGACAAATATAGAGATGATTTCTTTCAGCAAGAGTCAATGGTCGATTTTGATTGGGATCATCCCAATTAAGACTATTGTCATACGGAGCATTCAATGTTGCAGCCATATAGAAAACACTAGGTTTAATAGTAACTTTCTTGCCTGTGCTACTGACTAAGTATAGAGAGGTATTCATGCTGTTACCTGTTTTAACAGGTTGCCCACTCATAGTTTCATCAGCATAGTAGATACCGCTTGAGGCAGCCCATCCATTAGTAGTATTCATATTAATAGCATCGCTAGGATAGGTTGTCTTAAAATCAGTTGCAGCAGGAGCATCGGGGAAGGTGATGCCATGAGCAGTAGCACGACGAGAAGCACTACGCATTGTACCTTCAGCACTAGATGTATAGCTAATTGTAGCGTTAATTGCACCATTTGAAGCATTAGCACGATTAACGATTGCCTGATACTTGCTGTTGTATGCTACAACATAATAATCAGTTTTAGCAATAGGAGCAGTGAAAGTTGCAGAGATTCTACTACCTTCAACTTTCTTCAATGCATAGAACTTTGCATCGTCATAAGTCAGAGGGTTCTTATCGCAAATACCTACAGTATAGGTCTCGCTTGGATTTAAGTTCACATCAACCACTGCAGTGATTTGTGTACTCATATCCCAAGTCTGTCCATCAGGAATATTCAGACCCAACTGCAACTCAGCATTCTCCTTGGCAGCAGCTTCCTGGTCTGCCTGACTCATCGCCGTCACATCCTTAGTACAGCTACTAACGGAAGCAACGAGAGCCAATGCGGCAAAGCCGTTCATCAAATACTTTTTGTTCATCATCTTGTGTAGTTATTAATTATTAAACATGTTTATTATCACCTTGATCAGCTTATTGCGTGTCCGCAAACATCTTATATATAAGTCAATAGATGTTGCAAAGATAGGAATAATAATTGATAACTGCAAAACTTTTATCGACAAACTT
>Ga0247608_10006054_pt1 | contig 12853 bp, 18 predicted proteins | sample 176DNAGHGlowgp2_FD_193490 | JGI IMG/M metagenome (GOLD analysis project Ga0247608, IMG submission 193490) | Sheep rumen microbial communities from Palmerston North, Manawatu-Wanganui, New Zealand - 1766 DNA GHGlow gp2 | ecosystem: Host-associated > Mammals > Digestive system > Stomach > Rumen ... | reverse complement strand
TATCTATTGCTAATGCTTATAAATTATATTTTGTTCTACATTATATAAACCTATATGATTACTCACTTCTTGTTTTAATAAACTTAATAACTCAATATCTATTGTATCTTTATTTAAGTCAAATTCTCTTATTATTTTTCAATCTATTAATCGAGATAGAGATATTTTACCATCTATAAAGCCGTGATAAATTTCTCCTACTTTTAATCTTCCTTCCATTGAATTACCACCTATTCAAAATCATCTTTATGGACTTGCCACTTTTGTTGAGTAATAGTGAATGTTATTTCACTAGTAACACCATATCTTAAATTACCTTTTGTTGTAATATTTACCCAATCATAATTTTTCATTTCAATATCATTACCACTTGAAGATGCGTTTTCTTGAATAATACTTTCATTAGTTGTACAATTACTTCGTTTAATCAATTCATCAATTAATTCAGATGTTTTAAAATCACACAATCTACACTCTCTAATTAATGCACCTTGTCTAATTTTTTCATATTCATCCTCATCAATTTCAATTAATAATTTGTAATCTTTATTCATATCTATTCACCATCAACTTTTTCTACTAATCCTGCTTGAATTAAATCAAATAGTTTTTCAATTTCTTCATCACCATTAACTTCATCATAACCAGAACATATATCAATATCTCTTGTAGTTTGTGAGATTGTTAAAAATTTAAATGTTAAACAACTTACGTTATTTACATCAGCAACATTATCACTAACTTTAAAACCAAATTTTTCTAATTCTTTTAAATCTACATCATCTTTGATTTTTAACATATCTACTCACCTTTTACCTTTTCTACCAATCCTGATTGAATTAAATCAAATATGACATCAACACAATCTGGGTCACAGTCATAACTACCATCACCAATAATATAAATATGTCTACTATTTTCTTTGATATTTATTTCCACCATACCATCACCTGTATAATGATAGTAGTTATCAGGAACTTGTCCTAACCAGAGATGCTCAATAATACTGAATCCAAACTTCTCTAATTCTCTTAAATTTATATTATCTTTTATTTTTAACATAATTTATTAATTTCCTCCAAATTCTGTGCTTTCATAGTTTCTCATATTAATGTAATATTTATTATCAATAGTATAAATATCATTTTCTAACATTTTAAATGATAAACCATTACTAACATATTTTGTATAAACATAAGTTTTATTATTTTCTTTCTTAATATCATAAACTTTAGATGAATAATATCTAAACTCTTCTTCACTATCAGAAAAATCATATTTCTGAATATAAATTATATCTCCAATTTTAACCTTCATATCTATTCACCTTACCTTAATATATTACATATTACATAATCTATAATTTTATCGTTATCTAATAAGCCACTCTTTAATCTATAATCTATTCCTGTAAGTAAATCATAAATATAGATTAATCTATCACTACTAAATTTACCACAATTATATTTTATCGCATTAAATTGTTTAGGTTGCAACCCTAACTTATCTGGTGTAGGGTTATTACCCATTTGAATATCTATTATATTTTTAAATTGTCTAATTAATAATGTTATAAGACCCATAGGCTCTAAATCTATTGTATCTCTTATTTTCAAAATATTTACAACACTAATATAGTCTTTTTTAACTATTGCACTAATAAAGTTAAAGATGTTGAAATTATTTAAGTCATTATAGCAACCATCTTGATTAAGTGCTAAAAACATATTCATTCTATCTTTTTCATCAAATATATTTATCTTATCAATTTCATTATCTAATCTATAAGCATTATTTCCTATTAGATTGGATAACCACTTAATAGCATCCTCTTTCATTCCACTTAATTTGATATTAGCATAATCTTCTAATTGCCAATTAACTAACTTAGGAAATTTAACTATGTAATCTTTTAATTCTTCTTCTATATCTTTATCTATTTTATTTACCTTAATAATGCTAGTAGTTAAATCTTCTTTATTTGCTATATTAGTTTTTAATTCTTCTAACCATAAAACATTTAAGTCATTAGATACTTCACTCATAAAGAAATCAGTATTAAGATTACTTAAAGCATCTAAATCAACTACATAGTTAATATTTAAGCCTAAAACTTTACTTATTTCATCAATATATTGATTAACTAGCCAAGTATCATCTTCATATTTAAAAATTAAAAGATTAAATTGTAATGATTTATTTAATATCTTTTCTTTAAGTTCTTTAAGTTCCATTAGTTTCACCCAATTTCTTTTTTAGTGTAATAAACATCTAAAAGTTTAGTAAACATTTTAAAGTATTTAATCATATCACCATTACTTATTTCTTTTACTTGTAATTTAGAATTATCTTCTTTACCTAAATTTAAAATCATTATGTTATCTATTGGTAAATTATTTTCCATAAGTAATTGTGCATAACTACTTACTTGTATCTCTTGGTCTATTGATATACTTTTACTTGTCTTAATGTCTATTACTGTATATTTCCCATCTAACTTGCAATATAAATCTAAATAGCCACCATATTTATATAATTCACTTACTAGTTCTTTCTCTACTTCAACTTCTTCTATTGTATGTTGTTTCTCTCACTCTAAATATCTAAAATATGCCTTATCACCACACGATAGTTCATCATCATTGTATGCACTAACATCTAATTCTCTTTGTAATAAATGAGATTGAATTATATTATGTATAAGAGTACCTAGTTTTGCTTTTTGTTTTTTGTATTCTTCTACATCTTTACCTTCTTTACCTAATCTATTGGCTCAAGATATTAGAAAAGGCTTATCTAGTTGACCTACAATAGTAGTTGCACCTGGCACTATCGTTCCATCTTTTAATCTTAACATTAGTTATTTCCTCTCATTAGTTTCCAAAATTTAATTAGATATTGTGTCATAAAATTCTCTTTATTCAATCTATTATCTTTTAATAATCTTTTATAGTATTCTTGAGTAAGCATATATCTATCATAATACTTTATATTTAGTTTACATTTATTTTTCAAGTTAAATAGCATTAATTTAAAGAAAGTGTTTACATCATATTTATCGTAATAATCTTTATAATTAAATTTATTAACTAATGTCAATAAATTAGGAAAATTAGCATCTTGTGTCTTATCTATAACCTTTAAAGTTAAGTCATTTAGACCTTTTATATCTTGATTTACTACATCTTGCATTTGACCAATAGTTGTACAAATGTTTAACATTATTTCTTTATTTTCATCACTTGCTAATACATAAGTTGGGTCATCTTTTAAAAACTCGATAGTGTATCTCTCAAATTCATAAATAATACATCTATTTGCAATAGTTTCCAATAGCAAATTTTTATTATCACATAATACACAAACATAAACAAATTCTTTGTAATCTTCAATAAATTTAAGTATTATATTTTGGTCTTTTAATTCATTGATATTAAGTACATATAATGTTGGTATTTTTATTGTTTCTATTTCCATTATTAATTCATTAGTTATAGTTGTAGATATGTCTTCATATTCTAAATAAAATAATTTTGCAATCTCTTTTGAAAGTGTATGCTTACCACAACCATTTTCACCTAATAACATAAATGTATGAGGTAGTTCATCTATAGTCATATTTTGAAATGTATTAGTTAATTTTTCTTGACCTTTAATCATAATTAAATACCTCTACACATTTGAATAAACATTACCTCTATAGTTGATTTAATATTTGTATCATATTTAATTGTATTTTTAATCTCTAATATTCTATCAACAAACTTAGAGAAATAATTTTTACTAGAACTATCACCTACAACATAATCAATATCATTTTTGAATGTAGGTGGTATTTTTATTAATTCTAAATTTTGAAATACACTAAACTTAAATAAGTCTAAAGTAAAATCTAAATATTGTTCAATAAATAGTTTTAAGTCATTTCCTTGATTAAATATCTCCTCTACGTTTGATATAACAATATCATCTTTACCATCAATAATAGCATTAGTAATATCAAAGAACATTCTATATGAGAAATTACCTAATATTGTTAATACATTTTCAATACTTAAATCTGTAGAGTATGCACTTGCTTTGTCTAGTAATGAAATAGCATCTCTCATACCACCATTAGATAACTTACTAATATAGTCTATTGCTTCATCATAATTAGTAAACTTTTCCTGCTCACAAATATATCTTAATCTTTCCTTAATTTGATTTGTAGGTATCTTAGTAAGATTAAATCTTTGAACACGATTTGTTATAGTGGTAGGTATCTTTTGTGGGTCTGTTGTACAAAACATAAATATTGTGTATTTTGGTGGTTCTTCTAAACATTTTAAGAATGCCTGCCAAGATTGACTAGTAAGTGTATGACACTCATCAATTATAATTACTTTATATTCACAATCCATTGCTCTTTCATTTGCTCTAGCAACTATTTCTCTAATATTCTCTACACCATTATTACTTGCTGCATCTATTTCAATAGGACTACCTTCACCCTTATTTATTTCATTTGCTAATATTCTAGCAATAGTTGTTTTACCACAACCTGATGCACCACAAAATAAATAGCAATTCTTAAATTGATTTAATTCTATTTGTCTTTTTAAGACCTTAATTATTGAAGTTTGACTACACACATCTTCAAACTTGTGTGGTCTATAAACGTTGTATAATGCTTCCATTTAATCACCTACTTTATAATTTCTTAATAACTTCTATCTCATCTATTGGTAATCAACCCCACCAATTTTCTTTAAAATTTGTGCACGTTTCATCATCATAACCAACACCTGAAACTTTAATCATATTACCCATAATCTTATTAATATCAATTTGATAATATCTACTATTAGGTATTTTACCATTATTTCAATTAGTTGTCAATATGTTATTATGGTCAAAAATGCTATCATTTAATTTAATTAGATAGCAATTATCTTCAAGTAATCTTATTTTTACATCTTTCTTAACTACATAGGTATTTTCATCTATTTGCTCTATATGTGCAAATTTAACTTTTTTAAGTTCACGTTCTAATCGTTCACTCATACTATTCTCCTAGTTTATTAGGGTCACTCATACAATTTAAAACTAACATACTAGCACAATGTAATAATGCAACTAATGGATTACTATTTAAAATTTCAAATAAATCTCTTATAGAATGCCCATTATCCATACCACAATTATAGTGAATTATTGCTAATATTTCTTCATCGTTTAGTGGTATGAATTTTTTAAGTATCATATATGAATTAAGACCTAAATCACCACAAGTAAATCTATCTTCAGCATCCTTAACTTTATATGCGTTAGTAGTTACCCAATCAAATTTACCTAACTCATCAAACTTACTACCATTAGGTGAGTATACTTTTTCATTCTTCCCATATTCTTCATAATAACCTACTTTATTGATAGCGTGGAATAGACCTAATATTTCTAGTGTATCGTTTCCTACACCAACTTTATCGAATATCTTTAATCCAAGTAAGTTATATAACATATTAACTACTTCTAAACTATACTTTGCTAAGCCACCTTTAAAAGCAAAATGTGTATTTGTCATTAGTGGTGCATTGAAATAATCACTATTAACTAAAAAATTACATAAACTATCTTTATGCTCTTGGTCTAATCTTTCAAGATTATTAACTATTCCTAAAATAATAGATTTTGTATCACTCATTATATCACTAATCCTTTCCTACATTAATTCTAATGCCCTTATTTTGCATTTTTATTCATTACTTGATAACTAACTCATATTTCAAATAAAAAGCAATTATAGAGCCTTTAAATAAATTAGGGTTGATTATTACAACCAACCCCAACTATTTTTGAAATTATAATTTTTTAACTGTTAGAGAACTTTGAGGTGTTTTAGTGTATTTACCATTTAACTTTGTTGCTACACTTTCACTATTCTTAATTAGTTCGTTAAGACCTTTAGTATTAATTGCCTCAACAACATAAGACTTTAAAGAATCATCTTGCTTTAATAAAGTAACTAAGGCTTGTTCATCATTATACTTGATTGACTCTTTGTATGCAACTGTTGCTGAGTATTCATTACCAATATACTTTTTAGTATTGTACTCTGTTGTTAATATATCAACAATCTTCTTGTTTTCAATCTTAAGTGCTTCTGTCAACTTATCAATTTGTGACTTAATTTCAAAATAATTCTTTAAGTACTCATCAATCTTAAGTTGTTCACCATCATCAACAACTACATTAAACTCCTTAATTAATTCTTCTCTTGTTAAACTTTCTCTTAATTGTTCCATAATCTAAATTCCTCCTAATTTAATATTTTTTATTTGATTGTATCTCAATTATAACATTTAAAAATTAATTTGTCAACAATTATTTATTCTAAATCTCACAATTTTATGAAATCTATGTCATATTTTTCTTTATAATCAATTTTAGTTTTACCATTATCATCATATTTTATTGAGTATGGAATATCATCTTTTGTTAATCTTTGACAATTCGTATCACTATAAAAACTTTTATTTTTACAATGTTCACAAATATATTCTACCCATCCATTAGTAACATACCTAACTGGTTTACCACAATTAATACAATAACCTAACGAAAGTATCTCATATTTGTTTATTACATATCCTGAATACTTACCTACACCATTATGGTATATACATAGTTCACCTCATTTTTCTTTTATATCGTGAAATCTAAATTCTTTTAATCTACCTTCTTTTTTAAGAGCAATCTTTAATTCTTTAAGGAACTCCTTACCAAATGCTTTTCTTCAACCATATGGAATAGCATCATACCAAGTATGACTATAACCACAAGGTTTACCTGTTCAAACATTTCTTGAACGAATAAATGGGTATCTTTTACATCTAAAATAATTTCTAACGTATCTAAAAATATTAAATTTAAATAATCACCATTTAATTTTGTGTATTAACTTTGTTTTATATTTTTTCTTACTCATTGTCATATTCCTCCTCAAGTTTATCAATTAGGAATTTCATTAACTTTTCATTTATAACATAATAATTAGGTTGGTCTGGTCCAAAGTTAAATGCAATACAACTATTATCTAATCTCATAGCAAAAGTTTCTTCTTTGTTCTTGTCTATTCATTCTTTTTTAATTGAAAATGAATTTTTATCTTCCATAAGTGTCTTACATTCGCAAAGGGTAGAGGAACGTTTAATTATAACGTCCCCTTTTCTAAAATGACCACTACCTGAAGATGAATTAGGTACACCACCTAATACCTTTGCTACATTTTGCTCTTGCTTAGATGAATAATATCTAGTACTTTCTTTATTCTTAGTCATAATTATTCACCATCTAATGTTTCATTAAATTCTTTTGCTACGTCTAATCCTAGCATTTTTTCAAATGAAATAATATTAGGGTCATCTTTAATTGAAAGTTTTTCATAAACTGCATCATAAATCTTTTTCCAAAAATCTAAATGTTCATTAAAGTATTTCTTTACATTATTAGCACCATTTAATTTAATTTGTTTACCATTAGCATCACTTAGATAAGCACCTGTATTTAAATCAATAAAACTATACCAACCACCTGTTTTTTCAATCATTCCAAAGTGTGTTGCTACTTCTATTGTATCTTGTAATATATCAATACCTCTTACATAATTTAAGTGGCATCTACCTAATTTTCTATCCCAACGACAGAATTTAGTTTTTAATACTGCTACTTCGATAATATGACCTGTTGGTGATTCTGCATTACTACTTAAATCATTTCCATTCTCATCAAAATAACCACCACGTTTAACTTTTAGTCTTAAACTACAAGCACGTTTCCAATATTCACCACCACCAGTTGTTTCTGGATTTCCATAGCCACTAATATTCATAATAATACCATTGATACCAATAAATGTAGTTCTAAATTTATTAAATAAACCTGTTGTTCTTCTAACAAAGTCAGCCATAACTTTTGCCATAATACCCATATCTTTTTTCTCTAGGCTTTCATTAGCAGTTTGTTGTGGTGCTATTGCCACTAAACTATCAAATATAATTAGACCAATTTGACCACTCTTAACTGACTCAATTACCATATCAAATATTTGTTCTGCTGTTTGACCTAGTGGTGTGATGTATAGTGTTTGAATGTCTTGGTCATTCATATCATAACCTGTAGATGTAAGTGCTCATTGTGGGTCTGCTGTACCCTCTGCATCTACGAATAAGATATGTCTACGTTGCTCTATTGGTTTCTTCTTTTCTTTCTTAATATAGTCACTTGCCATTAAGAATGCTAATGTTGTTTTACCACTTGACTCCTTACCTGAAATCTCAACAAAGATACCTTCTGGAATTGAATTATATGTACAAAAGTCTAAACTAGGTGAACCTAATGATAATGTAGTTTTAAACTTATCAGTATTTACACCTACCTTAGCAATACCTTCCATATCGTATTTTTTAGCAATATTTTTTACTATGTCTTTTAATTCCATATTATTCTCCTTCATTAAATGGGTTTGCTCTATCAGAATAATCTTTCTCGTTCATTCTCTTTGATATAATCTTAGATAGTGTTTTAATCATTTCTTGTGCACTTTCTACTTTTGATTTTATTATTTTAAAACTTCTTGAATATAATGAATTTACTAGATTCTCATTCATAGAACTATTTTCTGCAAATACTCTATTATCATCAACAGTTGGTTTCTTACCACTAGTTACACCATTGATTTGATTATCACTAAATGCTTGATTATATTTCAACTTTGCATTTTGTTTAGCAAAATCTTCATATAAACCTAAGAACTCTGCTTTAGAACTAATAAAGTACATAGCACCTGTTAATTCTAAAAAGTACTTCTCTAATACACTATCTGATACATTATTATTGCCAATAATATTATCTGAAATATCTTTCATTAAATCATCTAATGTACTTGTATATTGCTTAACAATATCATCACTCATTGATTTAATGTAATCAACATTATCATTGACACTCTTAATAACTTCTTCTAATTTATTTTTATCTTCCATATTTACCCCTTTTCTATTGTATTAAAAATAGTAAAATCACATTTCATATATGTTCTCATTTTAGTTGCTGGTATATTATATATCAAATAATCACATTTGTCAACCATCTTAACATTAAATGATTTTAAGCCATCATCTTTCATTTTCTTTATTTCACCTATATTTAATCATACCACTATATCATAACTAGAAAACCATAACAATACACCAGGGTATGTATCATCTTTATCATCTTGCTCAAGTAATTTATCATATTGTCTTAATTTTGCTTCAAAATTAAATGTAGTTTCTTTTGTTTCTTTACACTCAATTAAGAATAGTTTTTTATTTACAAAACCTATATAATCACATATATTACTTGATTGACCATAATATCTACTTTGTTGGTCTGGTAAACGAATAAAGAAAGAAGTAGGGAAAGTTCTCTCCCAATCTTCTTTTACCTTATCCTCAAACTTCTTTCCTAAATTAGCCATAGGCATTAAGCCTTTCTATTAGCCTCAGGAATTACATTCTTTACATTACCTCTTGATAAGATAATACATTGTTTATTTCCAAAACTAATTGATACATTAGGTTCAACACAACTATCTAATATAGACTTTAATAATGAAATATCAGTAATTAATTCATATGTAGAAGTTAAATTAGGTACTTTACAAGATAATGTTTCTTTATTCTCTTTATTTAAATCATAAATAGTTAAATTATCTTGTGTAAATTCTAATGAACCTAAATTCTTATTTACACCACCCCTAGCATTATTTAAGATAAGTAATCTAGTTAATGCTAAAATTAACTCAAATCTATCAACTTCAACTGTATAGTTTAATTGACTACTTGCTACTGCTCTTACTTTGTCTTTAGGGAATTTAGCGATTGCTTGGTCATCTGTTGATGTTATAGCAGTAATTGAAATATCATTTGTTTCAAACTTAACTTTTGTTTGAACTTTTCCTGCAACCTCGTCATAACCCAATGTAAACTTAACATCACCATCTTTAAATAACTTAAATAACTTAACTAATTTTTGATTTAATAATAGTTTAATTGGTTGTGGTAAAGTAAATGAATTAACACAAGCATCACTAGTAAATGTAACACAACCTTGTTCATCTACATAATATAACTTTTGTAATGGTGATTTAATGTTACCATCATCAATAAATACTTTTGAATTGTAATTTAAAATACTAGTCAATGTATCTGATGAAATATTAAATGTTGTTGTAGGGTTATCAATAGTAATCTCACCAATATTAACTAAGTCATTACTTTCATAAATTAAAGGTAATTTATAACTACCATTTGCCTTTAAAATTAATGTTGATGTTGTAGTCTTTAATTCAATATCTTTAGTAGTAATCTTACTAACTAATGAGAAAAATGTCTTAGCGTCTACTACTGCCTTAAATTCTTCATTTTCTACACCATCAATGATAACTTGTGCATAATATTCTCTATTGCTAACATTTAATTGTAGCTGAGCATTAACTACTTTTAACTCTAACTTGTCACCAGTAGTTGAGTCTGTATCAACTGCTTGTAAAATCTTATTTGCTACTTCTTGTAATTGTTCTGTCTTAATAAACATATTCTTTTTATATTTCCTTTCTATTATTTATTCTCTAACATTTTAATTATATCTTCTTCTAGTAATTCACAATGAATTTCTTTTAACTTTTCAAATGCTTCTTCTTTTGGCATTGTTTCTTGTAAATGGTCAAAATCATTTTGAACTTGAACACTTTGTTCATCGAAATACCAGTTGCTTACTAAATATGGGTCGCAACTCATAGGAACATTTATAAATGGTTTTGCTGTATCAACCATTACTTCAACTAATCTTTTACTTGCTCTTTCACCATTTATTTTAGGGCAAGTACATAATAATTCATCGTGGATAGGCACTAACATTCTTAACCCTAATTCATTTAATTCTTTATCATTGTAAATATTGACCATTGCCAACTTAGTTAAGGTTGCTGCACCACCTTGAACTATAGCATTTACTGATTGTCTTTCTGCCTTTGCTATCTTATCGCTATTTGATATAATAGAAACACCTTCATTACTTGCTTGTGTTGTTATTGATTGTAGTTGCTTTCTACCTTTAACTTCTTTCAATAGTTCTGTATATTTAATTAATAAAGAATTATCAATTTTATCTTTGCAACAAAGTATAGGGTTAAAGTTATTATGTGTCTTTTTATACTCTTCACTATAATCGATAGAGTATTTAGGTAAACTAACATCAGGTAAGTGTCTTCTACGACCATACCAATCTTCAACATATTGTAATTTCTTAACTTTGTCGTGAGTAAGATTAATCCAATCTTTTACCTTAGGGAAAGATTTAAAGAAATTATCAATAATCTTTTGACCTTCTTCTTTTGGTTTACCAACTTGTTCTGCTATTGAATAAGCACCCCTGCCATACAGGATTCCTAAAAGGCACGTTTTGGCTTCTTTTCTACGTTTAGTTCCTGCTTTATTTTTGTGAGTTTTATACCCACAAACTACTTCTTTACCATCTATTTCAATATGCTTACCCTCAGGGTAAAACTCCAAATTATCTTCATAGTTATTATCAAACATAGATTGTGCGATTACTGAGTATAAGTCCTTATTATCTTTATATGCTTGTATCATTGTAGTATCTTGTGAATAGAACGCTGTCAATCTAGGTTCTTGTCCACTATAATCTGAGCCACATAATACATATTCAATTTTATTTTTTATTTTCTTACTACTATATGTAGTAACTTTAACATCATCATCTACATTAACACTTGCAATACTTACACCATTACCATATATATCTAGCATTACATCTTTTGGTGTTAAATCTATTGCATATTTTCAACCATCAATAGTTTGAACTTCACTTATATTACTAAAAGAGTAAGTATTATCAATGGGTTCAACTTCTTTTTCTATCTTATCACCACAAAATAATAATCTTACTTCTGTATTCTTACTAGGAATTTGTTGAAGGTTCGGTTCACTACTTGAAAATCTACCTGTAACAACACCATTATCTTCCTTACCTGTTTGATTAAGATTACAATGTATCTTATGTGTTACTGGATTAACTAGTGTAGGTAATTTTTTAATAAAGTCATTTAACAATGTAACGATAGATTTTCTCTCTCGTATTATTCTACACAAATTAGAATGTCTTTCTTCATCAAATATTTCCATAGCGAACTTATCTGTACTTCTAGGCTTATCTTCAAGTGCTGGTTCATATTTAAGAATATCATATAGTAATATTGCTAGTTGTTGTGGTGACTCTGTATTTATAGGGTCTTCTAATACTTCATTTTTTGATTTACCCAATTTGTAATGACCTTTAGCATCTACATAAGGATAATTCTTGAAATCTTTTACTTTTGAACTAGCATATACTTTTGGTTTTTCAAGTGCTTCAACACTTGTTCTCCAAACACTAATTTGCTCACTATACTTAGACAATTCATCATTTAATTCTTTGTCATAATCTTCAAGTATCTTAGTGTATTTAGTTAATAATCTATCACCATAACCTTTATCAAATTTAATGCCATCCAATTCCATTTCTGCAACTGGTATTATTAAAGGCATTTCGACATCTAGAAAGAGTTTTAATGCGTTTTTCTGGTCAAGTTGATATAATATACCTTTTTGATATAAAAACAGTTTATAGGTCATTATAGCATCTGTAGCAGAATATAAAGCAAATATATTAGGGTCTACATACTTATATGGTACTGGGAATAATTCTTCAATATCATATTCTGGATGGTTAGGGTCAACGTGCTCTTTATATTGTCATTTAAGATTTG
>Ga0247608_10006050_pt1 | contig 12858 bp, 16 predicted proteins | sample 176DNAGHGlowgp2_FD_193490 | JGI IMG/M metagenome (GOLD analysis project Ga0247608, IMG submission 193490) | Sheep rumen microbial communities from Palmerston North, Manawatu-Wanganui, New Zealand - 1766 DNA GHGlow gp2 | ecosystem: Host-associated > Mammals > Digestive system > Stomach > Rumen ... | reverse complement strand
TATATATCTTTCCTATCTTCTCCTCAGGGTACTCCTTCTCATCCAGGCGGTCCACCATCTTCTTGAATCCGCGCAGAGCCAGCGGTATGAGCGCAAGGGCGGCAAGCACTCCTATCACCTGCAGAACGTAAATCACCTTGGGGGCCGTTACAGCCATTCCCTTTAAAGGGCCGAATTCAAACAACAGTGCAATAATTCCTGCTATCAGATACATGCTGATCCACATTGCCATCAGCTTGACAGACATTCTCTTAGTATTCATTCTAATTGCAATTATTTAAAAGGAGTACGGTCCTGAATGGAGCGCCCAAGTGAGACTTCATCGGCATATTCAAGGTTGTTGCCCACAGCCACACCGCGCGCAATCACGCTCAGCTTTACGCCAAACGGCTGCAACTTGCGGGAAATGAAAAAGTTTGTGGTATCGCCCTCCATTGTGGGACTCAGCGCCAGGATAACCTCCTCAATACCTCCCGCCTGCACACGCTCCACAAGGCTGTTTATCTGCAGATCCTGCGGGCCCACACCGTCCATTGGCGAAATCACTCCGCCCAGCACATGATACAGCCCGTTAAACTGCATGGTGCTCTCAATGGCCAGCACATCCTGCACGTTCTCTACCACGCAGAGCGTCGATGCATCGCGCTTGGGATTGGCGCATATGGCACATGTGTCTGTGTCCGATATGTTATGACACACCTTGCAGTAACGGATATCCTGCTTGAGAGTGGAGAATACACGGCCAAAGGTACTCACCTCCTCGTCCGGTTTGGAAAGCATATGCAGTACCAGACGCAGGGCGGTCTTACGGCCTATGCCGGGGAGTTTTGCAAACTCACCCACTGCCCTCTCCAATGCTGCCGACGGATACTCCTTATTCATAACACTGCAAAATTAACGGATTCGGCCAAAAATTCGTACTTTTGCACACACAAAACCCTCACAAATGGAAATAAAGAGCGCCGAATTCGTAATAAGCAACACGGACGTAAGCAAATGCCCGCAGCACAGCATGCCTGAGTACGCATTCATAGGCCGCTCAAACGTAGGCAAGTCCAGCCTCATCAACATGCTGACTAACCGCAAGGGCCTGGCCATGACATCGGCCACACCCGGTAAGACCCTACTTATCAACCATTTCCTTATCAACAAGAACTGGTATCTGGTTGACCTTCCGGGCTACGGATACGCCAAACGCGGCAAGAGCCAGCAGGATCAGCTTACCCGCATCATCAACGACTACATCCTGGAGCGCCCGCAGCTGACATCACTCTTTGTGCTCATAGACAGCCGCCACGAGCCCCAGAAGATAGATCTGGAATTCATTGAATGGCTGGGCGAGAACGCCGTTCCCTTTGGAATCATCTTCACCAAGGCCGATAAGCTGGGCCGAGGCCGCCTGACCGAGAACGTTACCCGTTTCCTGGACACCCTCCGGGAGCAGTGGGAGGAACTCCCGCCCCACTTCATCACCTCATCACTGGATAAATCCGGCCGTGACAATGTCCTGGATTACATCTCCGGCATCAACAAATCACTTTAGCTCCAGTTACCGAGCCCGAGCCCCCGCCGCTGCCAAAGTGTCCCACAACCACACAGCTAAGAATACGCTCTCACGCGGGTTACTGTGGGACATCCCATCATACAAGAGTTGTGTCCCACGCTCATCGGCCCCACAAGCGCTGTGAGCCACTTTGCTGTGGGACACTTTGGCAAAAAAACTTAAGCAAAGATATACCCCAGACGGACCAGGTCGTCGCGAGAGTGAATCTGGTAGGTGAATCCGTCCCGGAGCAGGAACAGGTCATCGGCCACACGGAGAATCTCCTCATAGACATGGTCCGTTATGATGATTCCCTTACGGGCTTTCTGTTCCTGAATCATGGCGCGGATTTTCTCATCATATACGGGTGCGATATTGGAGAACGGCTCATCCAGGACGCAGAACTCGGCATCGGAATTAAGAATCATATAGAGTTCAGCTATGCGCCTCTCGCCGCCAGACAGTTCCTTAACCTTCTGGCTTCTCAGGCAGTCAAACTTATCATCAAACCTTACAAGCCCCTCAAAATCAACACCATATAATTCATACGCCTGCGGCAGAGTCATGCCGGGCGGAATGAAATGAACCTGTGGGAGATACTTTACCCGTAGTCCGATATGCCCGTAGTCAGTGCGCGGCTCGTCATTGAGGCGGATATACTTGTTCTGCGGTCGGATGCCGCCCATGATACATTTGAACAGGCATGATTTGCCCGTGCCGTTACGTCCCAGCACACCTGTTACCCTACCCTTGTATGAAGTCACGTATGCGCTCTGAAGTACTACGTTGTCTCCAAATCGCAGCTGTACGCTGTCAATAAGCAGTTTCCCGTTCTCGTTCTCCTCCATATCAGTTCAGATGCAACAGGGTAAACAGTGGTGGTGCCAGATATATCAGGAACCGGAAGAATAAATACTCAATCACGATTGGAATCACATAGTATTCGGTCCTGCTTATACCCAGATTGAGCCAGAAGTATAGGGCGCCGCTACGGTCAAACTTTCGGAACACATACAGGATGATGGGAATTGTCAGCAACTTGAAAAACTTACACAAAAACAACCCTTCAGACATCCCTTCAGGATCACCGGAATGAGCGCCTACGATAAAGGCAAAGCACATTGATGCAATACCTGCTACAATCAGATAGCCGCTCCCGTATCGGAATGAAAGGGTTATTTTCCGGAATAAGTTCATCCTTACGATTATTGAGAACAACACAAAGATATACATATTATTGTTATATTTGCAAAAAGGAACCACCTTCCGGTCAGCCTTTTATTATTAACCTAACTTGTTACAATTATGAGAAAAGTCCTGTTTGCCGTCCTTATTCCAGCTTCATTTCTGTGTGCCTGCAATAACGGCAATTCCACCCCTGACCAATCACTTCAGATAACGGAGAAAGATTTAATCCATCTGGAAGGTTCATTTGAGAATAATTTTCTGGAGAGTTGGGAATACATACAACTTGAGCGAGACAATCCCGATGCCCTTATGCCCGATATTGAAGGCGTTCTTTATGATGACGGACTTCTGTTTGTCAGGAGCACCATGTACGGTAGTTACAACGAAAGACAGACACTTATCAAAGTTTTTGACTGTACAGGAAAGTACCTGAATGACATAGGCCGCCAGGGCCGTGCCAAGAATGAATATCTGAGCTTTTGCGATTGGGCCATCAACACCAGAAGCAATGAGATTATAGTTTTTGACAACTTTGCAAGAAGCCTGAAACGCTATGACTATAAAGGGAACTTTATAGGACAGACAGGACTTGCCCGGAATACACCTAAGGACGGCTTTTATGGCATGGAAATGGAAAAATGTCTGTCGGACGGATCAATACTGTATCATGGCGGAATCTCCATACTCCCTTCGCATGAATATTTCCACTTAAACCCTGACGGAACCTATCAATCCCCATACCGAATGACGGAATACCTTCTTCATTGCGATATGGACCCCTCTGAATTCATAGAACTGAGAGGCGATGTTGCAGTAACAGATTTAACATCCTGTAGGAGCAATATAACATCCGACACCACCTACCTGTTACGCGCACTTGACAATCACATTTACAAGATTTATGGAGACTCCATGGAATGTGTGGCAAACATGGCCTTCATGCCCGATATGCCATACAAAATGAAATGTGATTATGATTATGAGAACGATGATCAATATATGGGCTACAGCATACCCAACTTCTTTTATGACATGAAAGACTACGTGTACATATGGTACATTCACGACAATGAATATCTTTTTGACAAAAGGACATCAAAGATGTATCACATGAATCACGACACTTTACATGTTTCTCTCCCGGAGATGGGTGTGTCAATAAGTGGAAACACTCTGATAGGATGGTCGCCCGATTATTATATCAACAATGCCGTCAATCTTATGGACAGCCCTGATTACGATCACCGCTTCACACCGGAGGTAGAAGCATTCTACCGTAAAGCCGCCAGGAGTGACAATCCGGCCATTATCATCGCCCGCTTCAAAGAAAACACCCCGGATTGACCAGGTCTTGATTAACAATAACACCACCCTGACGTCATAATAAAGATTTTACCAATTAAATTCTTTTATGAATAAAGAAACTATCAGAAAGAGCCTGAGCAGAGCATTCTGCCTCATCGCTCTCACTTGCATTTCAATTACAGCCGGAGCAAAGAACACCGCAATCAATGATTACTCACAGTCTGGAGATACAATCAATTCAAGTTTCAGTCTCAATAATCCCAAATTCGGCCAGATTCTGCAATCCCTGCAGCAGTTTGCCGATGACCTGCAGCAAAAATTCCCGGACGGTATTCAGGAGCCCGTTGACCTGAATCTTAAGTTTGATTTCAATCTTGATCTTACTTCCTCTCAGCCATTCCTGCTTATTAAGGTAATCTACAACACTCTGGCAGGTGACGACGGAATGGTTAACCAACTCAAAGACAAAGAGATAAAGAAGTTTGACCAGAAGACTCTCAACAAGCTCAAAAAACAGTTCCGCAAAAGGTCAAACAAGGAGATAAAGAAACTCTGCAAGGGAGACCGCCAAACCCAGAAAGAACTCAAGCACAAGATCCAGAAGCTCCTGGACGGCATCCAGATCAAAGAATAAAAAAAATTATGTCCTTTTCCAACCTTTTGAAACCCGCTTACGTCTAACGTATGAAACCGCCCGGAAAAGCGGTATAAACGTTAAACAATAAAAACTTAAGCATTATGATGAATTACATTTTCTTGATCGGTATTTGCGTAATCATGCCTATCATCGTTGTCTGGTTGAACAATCGCACAAGCCAGAACGAGACCAACAAGAAAACAGAGATCCTTCTCAAGTCAATCGAGTCCGGTGCATCAATCGACCCTGAGTTCCTTAAATCACAGCATAAGGAAAAGAGCCTTAAAGAGAAGCTGTTGGACAAACTGACCGGAGCATGTATAGTAACAGCAGTAGGCATATCCCTGTGCATGATATACTTAACAAATCTGGCACCAGTCACCAACTTTATGATCTACGGCTGCATTACACTTGCTATAGGCATAGGCTTGTTCATCAGCTACTTTTTAGGCAAGCGTATGCTGGCAAATGAACTCAAGGCCGAGGAAGAATCACTCAATAACGGGAAATAAATGACCCGGGAACGGTTCATAGAACTTATCAGAACTGAGCAGGAGCCATTACGCAGGTTTCTGCTCGGACTGTGCAGCGGCAACCAGTCTCTGGCCGATGACATTGCCCAGGACGCCCTGGTACGTGCGTATGTGGCATCGGGCTCATTCCTGGGACTCTCCAAGTTCAGCACCTGGCTGTTCAGGATTGCCTACAACTGCTTCATAGACAACTGCAGGAGAGCAACCCTTAACACAGTCTCCAATGATTCTTTCGAGGCGCAAAGCGTCCTGTCCGATGACTCCACCGATGACTCATTCCGTTATCAGCAACTATATCAGGCACTTGACAGGATACCCGACAAGGAACGCGCCGCAATAGTGCTCCACTACTTTGAGGATCACGATATAAAAGAGATTTCATCCATAATGCAAATACCCTCCGGCACGGTAAAGTACCTGCTCTCTATCGGCCGTAATCACTTAAAAGAATACCTTAGTATATGAACGGAAAGGACAACATAGAAGAGTTTCTGCGCAGCAACAAACCGCAGCTTAAAGATGACCCCACATTCCTGCTGGAGACAAACCGCCGTCTCAAACAGGTGGAGGGCATCAAGGCCGAAGTTGACCGTCAGCGCACCCACGGACGCATGGCGCTTATCGTTACACTTGTACTGGGAATTGTTATTGGTGCTGCCGCCGTAATCATAGGTTACATCTGCCCCGTAGATCTCAATAAATTCAATCAGGGAGCGCTGGCCGGCATAATAGTTTTCCTGACCACCTGGAAAGAATACTTCCTTATCCTGGCCGCCGCCCTATCTGTCTCATTGAGTTACATACTGTCCCGCACCCGCAAAGCCGCATTCTGATCACTTTTTCCGCCAAAGTGTCCCACACGCACCCCGCTCAGAACACGTTCTCGCGCGGGTGGCTGTGGGACACATGCTCATACAGGGGGTGTGTCCCACACTCATCGGCCCCACAGCACCCAGAAAGCCATTCCTTGTGGGACACTTTGGCAAAAAAAGTCACATCTTTGCTGAACCTTTTCCGCCGTTGCGTGTATGCACTGATGAAGCGCTTCAAGAAAAAGTGTAACATATCAATCAAACTAACATGAACAGAAAAGTGTTTTCAATGATAATGCTGGCTGCCTTTTTAATGGCCGATGCATACGCAGCAACCGATAAGACCGAAACCGCAAGCAAGCCCGAACAGATTGTATCATTTGTCAAGACCAGGCATGATGCCGGATGGTATGCAAACCAGGCCCGGCTGTGGGAAGCCCAGGTCACACTGACGCCCTCTGATGACGATGCATGGATAAACTGGTTTCACGCCACCCGATACAAACTGATGTTTGAGAGTGAGGATGAAAGCTTTGATGATGCCCCGCTCGCAGCAATTGCCGCAAAAGTCCGCAAGGAGCGTCCCGACAGTTACGCCCGGTATTGTCTGGATTACTACTGCAATATGTGGCTCAAAGAATCTGAGAATCAGGCGGACAACATGGAAAAAGCTATCAGAATGCGTCCGGACAACGCATATATGTATAAGGATTACGTGGTCTATCTGTTAAACAATGGCAAGATTGACCTGATGGCCGATATCCTTAAGCGATGGTATAATACCGGAGAATATTCCTACAGCCTGCTCTCCTATGCTTATAACCAGTTGGCTGGAATGGAGCAAAACGGCATCATATTTGTAAACGGCGATACTCCCACATTCTCGTCTCTGATGGTACAGTACGGAAAGGGGCTTTATACAGACAGAACGGTGATATGTGTAGGACTGCTATATTCGCCCGATTATCTCAAGAATATATGCATCCAGTTGGGTATCAGCCAGATAGAAGGCCCCACAGACTGGACCGAGCAGGGACTCAGAACCTGGGAGGAGAATCTTTACCTTACCGTAGCCCGCGAGACAGGACGCCCCATTTACTTCTCTACCCTTATGGATCACCTTCCTTTCACGGACAAACTTTACTCCGAAGGACTGGTCTATAAATACAGCCCCAGACGCTATGACAACCTATCAGTAAAACGCAGGAATTTTGAGGAGATATATCTCACTGATTATCTGTACGAGACATTCACCCCTGAGACATACGAGGCATCGGCCTATAAGCTCAATCTCAACTATATTCCATGTTTCAAGTCACTGCTGGATTTCTATAAGGAAAACGGTGAAAAGCGCCAGATGCGCAGGCTGTACGGTCTGATGAAACGCGTAGTAGCCCGCACTGAAAACATAACCGACGAGGAACGTAAACGCTATAACGATGAGATTGACCGCTGAAACGTTCCGAACCCTCTACCTTGAGCACGGCCCGCGTGCCCAAGGTTTCTTTCTGAGGATGACCGGCTTTGACCGCGAATTGGCCCGAGACCTGACTCAGGACCTGTTTCTGCGGCTGTGGGATTCCAGACACAATTACGATGAGAGACGGCCGTTCCGGACTTGGATGTTTGCCATAGCATACAATATGCTCAAGAATGAGTACCGCCGCCGCATGACTGTGATGGAATATGCGGAAAACGCCCCGAAGGAGGAACCCGTAACAGACACCGATCATCTGGAACAGGAGCAGCGCGACCGGATACTGCGCTGTGCCATCGGCCGTCTTCCAGAACCGCAAAAGGTGGTGTTCCTCTTAAGATATGAGGAGGAACTGCCCCTATCCGAGATTGCCCGTGTATGCAACATACCGGAGGGCACAGTGAAATCACGTCTGTTCACAGCGCTGACAGAGGTGCGTAACTATTGTAAAAACAATGAATAAAGATATGGACAAACTTACTGAACTTGAAAAAGAGAACCGGGAGCTGATTGCTCGGATCAAATCAAATGCCGATGCCCAGGACCGCAGCATGACACTGCCGCCGCTGGACATCAAAGACCGCGAACCCGGAATGATGCGCCGCCGCATACCCTCATGGGTTGCCGTAGCAGCAATGCTTGCCGGCGTTGTCATCGGAATAGCAATGCCTAAATTAGGCAGCATCGGCAACAATGGCAATACCGCCTTCAATTATGCCGACACCTGCCGAAGCGTAGCACAAGACGACGTAAACCTCTCCCTGCTCATCACATCTCTGTAAAGAATCTAAAAAATCTAATACCGGGAAGTAAAAAGTCATTGTTTTGCCGAACCTTTTTTATGTTTGTGTGTGTTTATATATGAAGCGCTTCTTCAAAACAAAAACATTACACATAAACATAAAAAAGTAAGAAGACAATGAAAAAGATACTTGTTCCAATAATCCTGATAGCGGTTTTCTCTACTGTCACGGCATGGGCACAGACAGAAAGGCCGGCATCAATTGAGGCTCTCCGTAGCGAGCATGATGCTCAATGGTACGCACATCAGACTGCACTCTGGGAGAAAGAGGTGCAGAAGAATCCCAATGATGATGAAGCGTGGTATTACTGGTTCACCTTCACTAAATCAAAGTTCACCAATGTTCCAGCTCGAGATGTTGATTTGGATGCAATGGCGAAAGAGATGGCAGCCATAGCAAACAGACTGCACAAGGAACGCCCCAACAGCTTTGCGCGGTATATCATTGATTTCAATTACAGCAGCATGTTCAGAAACTGGCCCGATTATCTGGACGAATTGGTGATTATGAGCAAGACACCTGATGCAGCCAAACTGGACGACATTCAGGACAACATGCTGAAAGCCATAAAGATGCGTCCTGATTTTGAGCCGATGTACCCGGGTTATGTAGCCTATCTTGTAAAAACAGGCAGGACAGACCTGATGACCGACATCCTTAAGCGCTGGTACAATACAGGCAGTTATTCATATACCATGCTGTCATACGCATACAACTGTATGGCGGGCATGGAAGAGAACGGAATCCTGTTTGTCAGTGGCGAGGAGGAGACTTTTGCCTGTCTTCTGGTTCAGTACGGCAAGGGACTCTTTCAGGACCGTCTGATAATAAACCTCAACCTGCTACAGGAGCCTGACTATCTTGAGTATATTTGTAATCTGTTGGGAGTTGAAGCTACACAGCCGCCTGCTGACAAGACCAACATTGACTACATGAACCCGTGGCGCGAGAACCTTATATTCTCCATAGCCCACACATCAAAGCGTCCGGTCTATTTTACAAGCTATTATATACCTGAGATTTTCAAGAATTTCCTCTATTCCGAGGGGTTGGTCACCAAATACAGCACCAAGCGTTATGACAACCTGGCCGTAAAGCGCAGGAACTATGAATCAGTCTATCTCACAGACTACATGTATGAGACCTTTGTTCCCGATACCTTTTTAGATGAACGGATTTACACCCTCAATCTGAACTTCATTCCTTGTTTCAAATCCCTACTGGACTTTTACAAGGCCCAGGGAATGAAAGCGGAGTATGACAGGCTGCGCAACCTGATGGTACGCATTGTGGAGAACTGTTGCAGAATGAAAGATGTTGACCCTGAGGATCATGAGTATATAATGAAACTAATGGAGAGATACCTGAATGAGATTGACCGCTGACACATTCCGCTCCCTGTACCTTGAGTACGGCCCGCGTGCCCAAGGTTTCTTTATGCGAATGACAGGTTATGACATTGAACTGTCACGTGACCTGACACAGGACCTGTTCATGCGCCTGTGGTCAATCAAGGACAGGTATGACTCCCAGCTTCCGTTTAACGCCTGGATGTTTACCGTAGCGTACAACATGCTAAGGAACGAGCATAGGCGGCAGATGACAGTTATGGAATATGTATCAAGTGTTGACAGGGAAGAGCCGGTTGAGGTGCCTGAGAAACTTGAACAGGAACAGCGCAGAAGCATGATCCATGCTGCCGTAGAGAGATTGCCGGAACCGCAGAAAGTGGTATTCCTGCTCAAATACGGAGAGGACCTGACAATCACTGAGATAGCTAAAGTGTGTGACATCCCTGAAGGTACGGTAAAATCAAGGATGTTCAGTGCCCTGAAAGCCGTACGTGAATATTGTAAACTAAATGAAAACTATTGATATGGACAAACTTACCGAACTTGAAAAAGAGAGCCAAGAGTTGCTTTCGGACTTCAAATCAATGATCAATGATGAGAACAACGAATGGAAACTTGCTCCATTGGATGTCACTAAGCAGGAGCAAAAACTGTTCAGGCGCAGAATACCGTCATGGGTTGCAGTAGCGGCCATGATTACTGGTGTTGCCATTGGTTTTGCCATGCCTCACTATAAGACACCTGCAACTGGCAATCATACGGCATTCAATTACGCAGATACCTGTCGCAGCATTGCACAGGATGATGTCAATATTTCACTACTTGTATCAGTTTCACAAAGATTTTAAAACATACAGAATATGAAAAAGAATAATGTAATCAACAGATCCTTTAGAGGGTTATTTGCTGCCATTTCAACTACCGTAGTTTTACTTATGGCCGGCAGCGTGAACGTAAGTGCACAGGATGAACCTATGACCCAGCCGGAGATAGCACCTGAATACCCGGGTGGCACTGTTGCAATGCTTTCATACATACAGCAGAATTTAAAATACCCGGAAGGAGCAAAAGAGCAGGAAATACAGGGCCGCGTAATAGTCCAGTTTACAATTGAGAAAGACGGAACGGTATCGGACGTAAATGTCGTGAAATCGGTTGATCCGCTGGTAGATGCCGAAGTGGTCCGTATCGTTTCGGACATGCCCGCATGGAAGCCGGGAATGCATGAGGGAAAGCCGGTACGTGTAAGTTACTCCCTGCCCTTCCGTTTCAGGCTTCAGGCTCCTCCCAAGGACATTATTTTGGTCAAGTACACCAAAGGCCAGGATGGCAGGAAGGATGTCACATGCACCTTAACCAGTGAGAAAAAGCTCACGGAACAGGAACTTGCATCCAAAATCCAGATGAAAGACCTTGACTCCAAGCTTAAGGAACTGGGCAAGAAGAAAACCGAAGGTTTCTTTGCATTGTCCAACAACCCCGACACGATGGATGAGTTCAATGCCGTAGAGGAAAAATTGAACAACATAAAAGGCATCAACGTCTCCTACAAGCAGAAGTAAAGCCTTTGTTTGCCAAAGTGTCCCACAACCACCCCGCTCAGAATACGTTCTCTCGCGGGTGGCTGTGGGACACATGCTCATACAGGGGATGTGTAACACGCTCATCGGCCCCACAGCGCCCAGAAAGCGGTTCGCTGTGGGACACTTTGGCGGAAAAGCAAAAAAAACGCCGTAAGAGCGCACCAAATCGGATTTTTGCAGTATCTTTGTGCCCGTAAGCCGCAATTCAGCCCTTCCAAGGGATTTCCGGAAGCGGCAATCAATCCGATTTTTCATTAAACATACCTTACGTAATGTCAGTGTGTCCGTAGTGCATCACGGATATTGCCAAGGTCCAATAAAACAATGTTTGACATACTGCAATTAAAGAGCAAGAGTCTGGATGAGCTCCAGGCCATTGCAAAAGAGATGGGCATCAAGGCCAAGGATGACAAGAACCAGCTGGTTTATGACATTCTGGACGAGCAGGCAATATCAGCCGCCAAGAACAAGCCCGAAAAGGAGCGCCGCGACCGAAAGAAGGTAGCCCGCAAGAACGCGCCTGAGAAAGTCTATACCGCCGATGAGAACGGCCAGGCAAAATCTGTAGAGAAGAAACAGAACGCTCCCAAGCCAGAAGCCAAGGAAGCCAATGAGGTTAAACAGGAAGTAGAGGCCGAAAAACCGCAGGTTATCAAGGATGATAAGCCCCAGCAGGATTCAGCTGCAGCTCCAGCACCTCAAGGTAAGAAAAAACGCGGCCGTCCAGGCAACAATAATAATAAGGATAAAGCCGCAGTGCAGGAATCAGCACAGCAGTCCGCACAAGAACCCATTCAAGCTCAGCAAGCCGTTGAGCCCGTCAGGAAGGAGGAGCTCCCCCAGCCCGCACCGCAGGCCAGCCAGCAGAAGCGTCGCGGTCGTCCCCGCAAGCAGCAGGTTGAGGTTCCACTCCCAGAGATTGACGACGAGAACGTAACCCAGCCTGTCACTGACGCTTACGAGCAGGAGGAAGAACCTGTACGTCAGGTTGCAGAGCCTTCAGTCCAGTTGGAGCAGCCCGCCCAGACTGATGCCCAGGAAATGCCCGAGCAGCCCCGCCAGGAGCAGTTCCGCGGCGAGCAGCCCTACCAGCAGAACGGCCAGCGTCAGCAGAACAACCTGCGTCAGCAGAATAACCAGAACCAGAACAACCAGCAGAATCAGAACCGCCGTCAGATGCAGGAGGAGCGTATGTACGATTTCGGTGACGTGCTCCGCGGTGAGGGCGTGCTGGAGATCATGCCCGACAACTACGGATTCCTGCGTTCATCGGACTACAACTATCTGGCATCGCCCGATGACATATACGTATCACAGTCACAGATCAAACTCTTCGGCCTTAAGACCGGCGATGTTGTGGAGGGCGTTATCCGTCCGCCACGTGAGGGTGAGAAATATTTCCCGTTGGTTAAGGTGTTCCGCATAAACGGTCTGGAGCCCTCCGTGGCACGTGACCGCGTTCCGTTTGAGCATCTGACCCCGTTGTTCCCGGATGAGAAATTCACCCTGTGCAACGGCAAGAATGATAACCTGTCGGCCCGCGTGGTTGATATGTTCGCACCCATCGGCAAGGGACAGCGTGCCCTGATAGTAGCCCAGCCCAAGACCGGTAAGACCATACTGCT
>Ga0247608_10006049_pt1 | contig 12858 bp, 11 predicted proteins | sample 176DNAGHGlowgp2_FD_193490 | JGI IMG/M metagenome (GOLD analysis project Ga0247608, IMG submission 193490) | Sheep rumen microbial communities from Palmerston North, Manawatu-Wanganui, New Zealand - 1766 DNA GHGlow gp2 | ecosystem: Host-associated > Mammals > Digestive system > Stomach > Rumen ... | reverse complement strand
TCTAAACTTTTAACGTAAGTTACCCGACTTTATCTTATCCATAAAGCACACTTGAAAGTGATCTGAATAATTATTAATATATTTCTCTTTCACCATTTAAGAAACTCTCTAAATATTAATTCAATTATTCCGTCTTTCGCTCTTGTTTTTTCTAATTAATAATAACACATTATTTATTTAATTTCAATTAATATTATTATTTATTTAACATTTTAACTAATTTATCAGTATCTGCTTCTATTATTTCAGGATGATCATTATTAATACTTAATAAAATATTAACTATTCTAGCAACGGCTTGTTTATCAGTTATTGGCTTATTAGATATAGAATCTAAGTTATCCCAAGCTCTAATAGTTTTATCGTAGTATATATAATTTGTTTTCATTTTATTAAAGCCTTTTTTCAGTTTTTCTTCTTCATCCAAAGTATACTTACTCTTTTTAGTAATAGGCTTACAAGCAATATCCTTAATCTCTTGCCATGTATTATTAGCATCTTTATAATAACTGTAATCTTGCATCATACAATAAATATATTTTTGAAGTGAAATTATTTCATCACCTAATACATCTTTAATGCATGGCACTGTTTTTGTTGGTGTATGTATTGGAGTATTTATATTACTATTATTACTATATCTATTATTTACATTAACACCAACAGAACCAACCATTTTTCTTTCTAATTTCTTAGTTTTTTCTATTGTTTCTTTGTTAGCTATATTATCAACTCTAATAGTTTGCTTTTCTTTTTCTTCATTTTTCTTAATAATACGATTCATTAATTCTTGATATTCTTGTTGTTCCTTCTTTTCTTCCATATATTTATGAGCTTTTTCTAAGTCAAATGAAACTCCTAGTATATTCTTATACAAGTCATAGTCCATTTTACTTCTTTTAGATGCCAAATGATTCATTATCTTATTTAATGATTTAATCTGATCTTGATCATAGTTTATATTCTTCTTAGCAAGTTTGCATTTTTCTATAGCTTGTTTATGACTATGTTTTTCATAATATGCAATCATTAATACATCTTTTTTAAATTGCTTCATTATTTCTGCTTCTATTTTCTCTATATCTGAAGCATCTGGTTTTACTTCTTCAACTATATCAGCATTTTTTATTTCATCAAGAGTTATATCATCCGCATATATTCTCATTAATGCTTCATATGCAAAACCAGCTTTAGATCTATATTTTAAATTCTTAATATTCTTTTTATGTTCTTTAAATACTACCTGTGATGCACAAAAAGGTTCATTGCATATGGTTAAAGCCTTATCATATTCCTTAATACTTCTATAATACTTAACCAAATTAAGTTTATAACCAGTATCTTCAATATTACCATTTTCCATAATTAATTGCTTTAACTCATCATGTCTACCAAGTTTACTTAATATCTTAATACCTTTACTTTGGATATATGATTCTTTCATATATTTAATCCTTTTAAATACATTATATGCTTCAGCAATATGATCTAATTTAATAAGTATAAATAATCTTTCAGATTGTACTGTAGGAACATCTGCATATTCAACACGTGCACACAAACTTAAGGCAGCTTTAAAGTCTCCCTGATTCTCATAAAACTTAATTTTATCAATTATATCCTTATATTTAGCATCTACTTCCATAAATACCCCCTAATAATTAGTATATATTATACACATTTTTAAAAAAAAGTCAAAAAGAAGCCTACTTATAAGCTTCTTCTCTTAACTTTTTAACTTCATTATTTTCTAGATATTCGTCATAAGTTATTCTTCTATCAATAACGCCTTTAGGTAATAATTCTATTATACGATTAGCAACAGTATTAACTATTTCATGGTCATGAGATGTAAATATAACTTCATTAGGTGTATTAATTAATCCTTTATTTAAGGATGTTATACTTTCAAGATCTAAATGGTTAGTAGGTTCATCAAGTATTAACATATTTCTTGCTTCTAACATCATTTTAGATAGCATACATCTAGCTTTTTCTCCTCCAGATAAAACATTTACTTTCTTAAATACTTCTTCTCCAGAAAATAACATTCTACCTAAGAATCCTCTTATATATGTTTCATCATCTACATTATAGTATTTACTAATCCATTCCATAATACTTTCTGATCCTGTAAAATAACTAGTATTATCTTGTGGGAAATATGATTTAGTTATAGTTTTACCCCAAATAACTTGTCCACTATCAAACTTTTCTTCACCCATTAATATCTTAAACAACATAGTCTTAGCCATATCATCAAGTCCAACTATAGCTATTTTATCTCCTTTTAATACACTAAAAGATACTTTATCTAATATTTTCTTACCATCAACAGTTTTACATAAATCTTTAACAGTAAGTATTTCTTTTCCACTTTCTTTTTCTGGTTTAAAATCAATATATGGATATTTTCTTGAAGATGGAACTATTTCTTCAAGTTCTATTTTCTCTAACATCTTCTTTCTTGATGTAGCTTGTTTACTTTTAGAAGCATTAGCTGAGAATCTAGCTATAAAGTCTTGTAGTTCTTTTATTTTATCTTCTTTCTTCTTATTAGCTTCTTTTGCTTGTTTTAAAGCAAGTTGACTAGACTCATACCAGAAATCATAGTTACCAACATACATTTTCATCTTACCAAAGTCTATATCAACAGTATGTGTACATACTTTATTTAAAAAGTATCTATCATGTGATACAACTATAACTGTATTAGGATAATTAATTAAGAATTCTTCTAACCAAGAAATAGCTTCAATATCTAAGTTGTTTGTAGGTTCATCTAAAAGTAATATGTCAGGGTTACCAAACAAACTTTGAGCAAGAAGTACTTTAACTTTCATTTTAGCTGGAATTTCACTCATCAAGCTGTAATGATTAAGTACATCTATCCCTAAATTAGATAAAAGTTCACCAGCTTCACTTTCTGCTTCCCAACCATTAAGTTCAGCAAACTCACCTTCAAGTTCAGCAAGTCTCATACCATCTTCATCAGTAAAATCAGTATGTGAATATAATTCTTCTTTTTCTTTCATTATTTTATAAAGTTTAGTATTACCCATTATAACTACATCAATTACTTTCATATCTTCATACGCATAATGATCCTGTTTTAATGTAGAAATTCTTTCATCTTTACTAACAATTATTTCTCCATTAGTAGTTTCAAGTTCTCCGCTTAATAATTTTAAGAATGTTGATTTACCACTACCATTAGCACCTATTATTCCATAACAGTTACCTGGAGTAAATTTTAGATTAACATCTTCAAATAATACTCTTTTACCAAATGCTAATCTAACGTCTTTTACTGTAATCATATAATCACCTCAAAACTACTAAAATTTTACCACAAAACAAGAAAAAAAGAAACTATACTTTAATAGTTTCTAAAACAATTCACTATGACTACCAGTTTCTACCAATAATAGAATTAATTCATAATTATCAATTTTGTATATTAGTAACCAATCTGGTTCAATGTGACATTCTCTACAATTTTTATAATGCTTACTATTATTTAACTCATGATCTTTATATTTTTCATCAAGTTTATTACCAGCAGCTATCATATCAATAATATAGTGCAATTTATCGATATTTTTCTTTTGATTTATAATTTTTCTTAAATTTTTTTTAAAGCCACTAGTTTGTTTAATGGTATAGGTCAATTATCCAAATCATCAAGAAGCTCTTGAAAATTACCATATCCTTTATATTTTTCAGGATGCTTAATCATCTTATCTGCTTCTTTTAAAGCCTTTCTTAGTTTTCTAGATGGTTTAGGATTCTTAACTTCAAATGGTATACCATTTTCAATAATGCATTTATTTAAAAACATATTAATAGCCGTACTCATACTTAATCCTAAGCTATTAAAAAGTTCTGATGCTTGTTTTTTTAATTCATTATCAACACGAACATTAATAACACCATTATTAGAAATATTATCCATATTACCAACTCCTTTACTAGTAAAATAATAGCACATCATAATTTTTTGTCAATACATTGTATATACAATTTTTTATTTTCCTCCAAATAAAAATCCCCCCAATCATTATCTGATTGGAAGGAAAATATAAAAACCCGATCAGATAATATAAAAATAATATTTTAAATATCTGACCGAGGTAGTCGTCTCCCATCACCATTTTTCGGCGTGATCCACCATCATAGATACAAATCAGTCTAGCCTCTAACTAGTTTATTACCACCTAGCTGATTCAAATTTAACACATTGCTAATATATAATCAATACCCAAACATAAAAAAACAAGAAACAAAAGTTTCTTGCTTAATAATTAATTATCTATTACAACAACATAATGTCCATTGTTATCCTTAGATACAAACGTATCTGCTTTTAAATTGATAACTGGACGAAGTAAGTGACTAGTATCATGTATACAACTATAAATCATTTGAGCATTTCCATAAACATACCATATACATCCATAACCACTACTAGATACACCGGCAGGGCTCATTGTCCACCAATATGAAGTAGTTCCATTAGCAGTATTATATAAATAGAATGAATCATTATCAGTGTTAGGATAACCACCAGCCAGAATTACTTCTTCAGCAGTTAATGCCCCAATACTATTATTAACTAAACCATGATTATTATCAGTAGTACATTCTAAAGTTAATTGATATGTTGAATTATTATATACTTTTGGTGTAGTTAATCCTGAATTATTTAAAAGAGCGGCACTAGGAGAAACTTTAAACTTCTCACAAAAATAATTACCACTAGCAACTCTAGTAATATTACTTCCTTGTATATTATTTGAATACCAAGCATTTAAAGTATATTGTGCCGTATTTTCCTCTAATCCTGTTGTAAAATACATACTATCACTAGCAGCAGATGTAGGACTATATTTATAGGCTGTATTGTTATTAATTGCGCCATCTAATATCAACCTAATAGTTCCATCCTCATTTATTCTTACTATTCTCCATGTCTTATCTGCAAATTCTACAAAGTTATTAGTAACATTTCCCCTAAAATAATATGTATCACCATTTTGTCCACCAAAACCATTTGTTACACTCATTTTATATAAACCACTAGCATCAGCTGAATTATTTGATGATGTTGTAAGTGTTGGTGATACAGTAATCAAAGTATTATCAGATAACACCAAATCATTTAGTGGTGCAGTAACAGTATATTTATCATCTACTGTACCAGTACCTACTAGTTTAACATTTGATTTTAAATTGATTACTGGGCGAAGACGATCTGAATTGGTCGTGATTTTATTACGTAAATACCCTGTATCAGCGACTGTCCATAGCCTAGCATAATTATTAGAAGCGTCATAACCGGCTGGGCTCATTGTCCACCAATCATAATTATTGCTATGATTATTTACGCCAGTATATAAATAATATGTTTGATTTGCTTTACCAGCAGCACCACCAGCAAAGGCAACTTCATCATAATTAATTAAACCAATAGCACTTGATACATATTGTTTATTATTGCTATCAACATTGCAATTAAAAGTTAGATTATACTGTTCTTTAATTACCAATGTTGAATCTCCAGTACTTTCTTCCCATTTAACCTTAGCTGCTTCACAAAAATAATTTCCAGTAGCTACTAAAGAACCATACCCAGGAGTTTCTACATTATTTTGATACCACGTTTCCAATATAGACTTAGCCACATCACTATTCGAATAATACATATAGTTAGTTCCACCATATGCATTATTAAACTTATAATCAGTAGTATCTATTGAATCATCAAGTATCAATCTTATTGTTCCATCTTCATTTATTCTAACTATTCTCCATGTCATTCCCGCAAAGTCAACATAGTTATTATCAACATTCCCTCTAAAGTAATATGTAGGATCTCCTGAATTTGTATCATATGATACATATAATCCATTTTCATTAGCTTGTTGTGATGTTGTTGTTAAAGTTGGTGATGTTGTTTTTACTTCATTATCTGAAAGTATTTTTTGTTTTGCTGTTATTACTCTTCCTTTTTCTCCTGTTATTATTAAATTTCCAAAGAAATAACTTCCTTGTATCTCATTTCCTGCAGTGCTATCTATCCATATTACTAATGTTATCTTTCTTATTTCTTGTCCTTCTATTGTATCACTAAATATTATATTATTGTTTCCTCCTAAACTTTGAGGTTCACTATAACTTCCATTATTTACTTTGTATGCATATCTTATTAAGTTTGATGATAATGCTGTACATGGATCATTTGTTCCTTCTATTACACAACTATTTTGTGAACTTTGATTGTTTTCTAGTTTTAATGTTATATCTAATGTTTTCTTACCTACATTTTCTATATTAAACTCTATTGGTGTTCCTTGTAGTCCTTCAGAGTCAGGCATTGGATAAGCATTTAATAAATCTAAATTATTTTCACTATTATTTAGTATTGTTACTTTTATTCCACCTACTGATACTACACTTCTTGTTTCTCCATGTTTTTCATAATTAAAAAATCCAAATGATTTTGATACTAAGAATACTACTAATATCATTAGTAATATTACTCCTATTACTAGTGATATATTTCTAATTATCTTATTTTTCTTTTCCATATTATCACCATATTCTAACTAAATTATATCATAATTACATAAAAAAAGAAACTATTATTTATTAGTTTCTTTTAATAAATCTATTACTTTACGCATTTCAAGATCATATTTAATCATTTCTGTTGATCCTAATTGTTTTAAGATGTCTTCTTTAACCATTTTATATTTTTCTTCTAATGATTTAATTTCATCATCAACATCTTTATCAGTTACAACTATTTTTTCTAATTTTATAATTTCTTCTAACATTAATCTATATAATACATGTTGATATGCATCATGTTCCATTTGTTGGTGTAAAGCTTCATGATCACTGTTAGTAAATTTATAATACATATCTAGTGATAATCCTTGCATAGCTAATTGTTGTTCAAATTGATGAATCATACGATGAACTTCATCATCAACCATTTCTTCAGGAATATCAACTTCTACATTTTTAGATACTTCTTCTAATAATTTATCAATATATTTATTTTCAGCTTCCATATCTTTATTAGCTTTAATATTAGCTTCTATTTCTTTTTCTAAAGATTCTTTAGAATCAATTCCTTCCATACCTAAATCATCAAAGAAATCTTTATCTAATTCTCTTTTTTCTTTAGTTTTAATTTCATTTACTTTTACTTTGAATGTAGCGTCTTGTCCAGCTAGATCACTAGCACCATATTCTTTAGGGAAAGTAACTTTAATTTCTTTTTCTTCTCCCTTTTTCATTCCTACTAACTGATCTTCAAATCCTGGTATAAATGTATTTGATCCAATTTCAAGTGAATAATTTTCACCTTTTCCACCATCAAATGCTTTACCATCTTTAAATCCTTCAAAATCAATAATAGCTATATCTCCATTTTCAACTTTACCATCTTTAACTACTAATTCAGTATATTGTTCTAAAAGATGTTCAAGTTCATGTTTAATTTCTTCTTTAGTTACTTTTACTTCTTCTTTCTTAACTTTTAATCCTTTGTATTTTTTAATCTTAACATCTGGTTGAGTTATAAAAGTAAATGTAAATGTAACACCTTTTTCATCTATAGCTTTAATATCTACTCTTGGTTGAACAACAGGAACTAAATCTTTATTTTCTTTAATTGCTTCATCATAAGCATCTCCTACTAAACTTTCAGCAGCATCTATATATAAAGATTCTTTTCCATATTTCTTTAAGAATACATCTTTTGGACATTTTCCTTTTCTAAATCCATCGATAGTTACATTCTTTCTAGCTTTTTCAAAAGCAGCATCTTGTGCTTTTTCCCATTTATCTCCATCAATTTTAATATCTAATACTATTCTATTATTATTTTCTTTCTTTGCCATATTATCTCCTCCAAATATCTATATTATATATTAATTATTATTTAAAGACAAGAAAAGATAGTTTAAAACTATCTACTCATCACCTATTTAATTTCAGTTATTTTAACTTCGTAACTTCCATTAGGACTTTCAACTGTTACTATATCTCCAGCTTTATGATTCATTAAAGCTTGAGCTATTGGTGATTCATTAGAAATCTTAGATGCAAATGGATCTGCTTCTTGAGATCCTACTATCATGTATTCATCTGTTTCTTTATCATCAACATATTCTATACATACAGTAGTTCCTAATCCTACTTTATCTTTACTTGTTTCTTCAATTATTTCACAATTTTCTAACATTTTTTCAATTTTTTTAATTCTATCTTCTAATACTGCTTGTTCATTTCTAGCAGCATCATAATCAGCATTTTCAGATAAATCTCCTAAAGCTCTTGCTTCTTTGATTGATTGAATATTTGCTGGTCTTTTTACATTTATTAAATCATCTAATTCTTCTTTTAATTCATCGTAACCTTTTTGTGTTAAGTATACAGGCTCTTTATTTGACATAATATTCACCTCCAACATGAATACGTTTAAAATAATAACACATTTTTAACAGTTTGTCAATGTCATTTTATTAACACTTTTTTTAAATTTTAGTATTAAAAAACTCATCAGTCATACCAGCAATATAATCTATTACTATTCTCTCAGGAGTATTATTTCTAAAATAATTTTCATCCATAGTATTTATATAAACAGTAAATATCTCACTATCAGTATTATTATTCTTAATATCATTTAGATATCTAGTATACATATTATTCATACCATTTCTATAATATTCCAACTGTTCTTTAGTATTTGCTTTACTATAAATATATTTATAATTAAAATCTTTTAAATCGAAGATCGCTTTAAATACTTCATCACTTAGTTTAATATATGGTTTATCTAAACTATTTTTAATAATATCTAAAATTATTGTATTAACTATATCTTTGTTTGTAGTACCTAATACTTTCTTAATATTATCTGGCACATCATCTCTTGATATAAGTTTTATATTAATAGCATCTTCTATATCTCTTCCAATATATCCTATAACATCACTAATTCTAACTACACAACCTTCAAGTGTCATTGGTCTTAATGTTCTTAAAACATCTTTATCAGTATAACATAATTCATATTCTTTTAAGAATTCTTCTTTAGTCTTTTTAATTGGTTCATATTTAGCATTTAATATTTCTCCATTATGACACATAATACCATCTAGAGTTTGAATAGTTAGATTTAATCCTTTACCATCTTTTTCTAAATCTTTAAATACTCTTACTCCTTCTATATTATGATTAAACATAGTATTAGTATATTCTTTTGATATATCATTTAATATATATTCACCAGTATGTCCTAAAGGTGTATGACCAATATCATGTCCTAAAGCCATAGCTTCTATTAGATCTTCATTTAGTTTTAAAGCTCTCCCTATAGTTCTAGCTATTTTACTAACTAATTGAACATGAACCATTCTTTTACTTAAATGATCATTTTCATTAAATGAAAATACTTGAGTCTTTCCTAGATATCTAGTATATGCCATAGAATGAATAATTCTATCTATATCATGATAAAAGTTAGGTCTAATATCGCTACTATTATCTTCATCAACTAATCTAATAGCATCACTATCTTTACATGCATAAGGGCTTAATTCTTTTTCTTTTAATAAAAAGTTTTTCTTAACCTCTTCTAACATTTCTTTATCCATATTAAACCTTCTTTCTTATCATAGATGATTTTTCAATATAAGTATCTACTTTTAATTTTAATACTTGTTCTGGATGACATGCTTTATCTAAAAGATTCATATCTTCATCATATATTTCATCAATTACTAAAGATATTACTTTTCCTGAAGGCATAAATATTTCTACATTATCTCCTGGTTCAAAATAATTTCTTTCTGATACTGTTAGTATATGATTACCATCGTCATAATCTAGACAATAAGCTAAATAATCTTGATTAGATAATTCTTGTCTTCCTGTATAGTATTGATCATTTTCATCTGCTATATGAGTAAAATAATGTGTACTTGTTTCACGATTAGCAACTCGTGCTAATATTCTTTCTTGTTCTTCTATAAATTCTTCAGTTAATTTATTATCATAACAAGCATCTATTATCTTTCTATAACTAGACATAACTGTAGCTAAGTAATAATGACTTCTCATTCTTCCTTCTACTTTTAAACTAGTTACTCCAATATCTATCATATCTTTAATATAACGTGCCATATTTAAGTCTTTAGTAGCCATAGTAAACTTAGTATCATTATTATCTATATCAAAGGCAAATCTACATACTTGAGCACATCCACCACGATTAGAATCACGATTAGTTACATAATTAGAAAGTGTACATCTACCACTATAGAAAGTACACATTGCTCCATGTATAAATACTTCTATATCGACACCTGTATCACATAACTCTTTTATTTCTTCACGTGAAAGCTCTCTTGCAGGTACTACTCTTTTAACTCCTTCTTTTTTAAAGAATTTAACAGTTTCTATATTAGTAGTAGAATTTTGTGTACTAACATGAACTTCTACATTAGGAAAGTTCTTAACTATATAATTAATAATAAATGGATCAGATACTATAAAAGCATCAATTCCTGCATCTACTGATTTCTTTAAATAATCATAAATACCATCTATATCTTCATTATGAAATACTATATTGACAGTTTGATATACTTTTTTACCTAAATTATGAGCAAAATCGCATGCTTCTTTAATTTCTTCATGACTAAAGTTAGTAGCATTAGCTCTTAAACTATAATCTCTACCACCAATATATACAGCATCAGCACCATATAATAGTGCTATCTTTAATCTAGATAAGTCTCCTGCTGGAGATAATAATTCTATTTTCTTCATTATTTATCCCCCTTCTTAACTTTATAGATTGTCTTCTTATAGAAGAAATTAGTATTCTCACCTACTAAACTATTAGTATAAGAAATAATATCTTCTTTCTCTTTATCAGTAATTATACTTATATTTTCTAAAATATACATATATTTATCTAATATTTTTAAAGAAGTATCCATATCTATCTCTTGCATATCTAAAACTAAGTATTCAAAATTATTATTAATTAAATCAAACAGAGGTCTAGTACCATTAGTTATTTTTCCATTTAAAATACTTGCCCCATCTTCATTTTCTTTTATTAATAAACTACCTTCTTTTTCTTCAAGTTCATAGATAGGTTTATCTTTTTCTTTACCAATTGATTTAAAATAATTAGTAAGTAGTTTTCTTCTTGAAAAAGATACTATAGGATATCCAAATACTTCTACCATAGGTATAATATTTGATTTATTCTTAATTTCAATCATTTCATCTAAAGTAATTTCATTAGCTAAATATGCATATTTAACACCTTTATCATAATAATAATTACATGTATTATAATTAGTAACCATATGTGTTTGATGCCATACTAAATCTATATCTATATTATTTTCTTTAACTAAGTTTAAAACTCCAATATCATAATAAAGAATACCTTCTATATTATGAGTAGATAATTCTTTTAATTTAGATAAAAGATCAGATAGTTCACTATTAAACATATTTTTATTAACAGCTATAAATAATTTATACTTAGTACTTAACTCTTTTATTTCTTCCATACTTACCATAGGGTAATTAACAGAATAATCTTTAAGTCCTAATATAAACGTATCTATACCATGTTCTTTATATATTTCTATATCTTTAATATCATTTGGTACTACTAAATACATATAATCACCTCAAAAATCACTTATATTATAACACACTTATTAAAAATATATATTATTTTTTTTGGTTTGTTCGATTGACAAATAAAGTTAATTGATAGTAAACTGAGTATAGGAACATTTAGTTGTTGAGTGTCTACCTCTAATCTACTTAGAGAGGGGGTTTGATAGGATGAAAAAAAGAATCTTTATAATAAAGATCCTAAGATACATCTGTATCATTTTATCACTACTTACCATATTGGTATTGGTAATAAAGAAATGACACTTAATTCATCAGCAATGAATTAAATGTCGTCCAAAAATACTGGGTAGACATTCAACATGCAAAAACTGAATGTTCCCTTTTTTTATTTTATGAAGTTTTCCTTCACTACATACATATTAACATATATTTAACTTTTTTTCAAGTTTACTCTTCTATTTCTTTCTTTCTAGCTACAGCTATACCATCACCAACATTATATACTTCAATCTCATAATCATCTCTTGTTGATAGATAATCACGATATTCATTTATCTTTCTAATTAATTGTCTTAGATTTCTACTTTCAATTTCTTCAGGATCTTTATCAACAAGTCCATGAAAATTCATATTATCAGTAATGATATATCCACCTTCATTTAAATTAAGTTCATATTTCTCAAAGAACTTAATATTTTGTCCTTTAGCTGCATCTATAAATATTAGATCAAATGTTCCTTCAATATTTGCATCAAGTGCATCATTAAATACCAAAGTAATTCTATCTTCTAGATCAAATGCTTTAATATTTTTTAAAGCTTCTAAGTATCTAGTTTGATCTCTTTCAATAGTAGTTATTTTTAAATTAGGATTAGCTATTGCCATCATAATAGCAGAATATCCAATAGCACTACCTATTTCTAAAACATTATTAATATTATTTTTTAAAATAAAATCTATTAAAAAGTCTATACCTTCATCCTGCATTATTGGAACATCATTAATATCTGCATATTCCTTTAAGCTATTGATGTCTCCTTTATTTCCATACATACTACAATCCTCCATTTACACTACGAAGTTCATTTTTCTTTTGTTCAAATCCACTAGCATTATCAAAGAAGAATGTTTCATTAGTTTTTATATTAGCTATAAAATAAATATAATTAG
>Ga0247608_10006048_pt1 | contig 12862 bp, 6 predicted proteins | sample 176DNAGHGlowgp2_FD_193490 | JGI IMG/M metagenome (GOLD analysis project Ga0247608, IMG submission 193490) | Sheep rumen microbial communities from Palmerston North, Manawatu-Wanganui, New Zealand - 1766 DNA GHGlow gp2 | ecosystem: Host-associated > Mammals > Digestive system > Stomach > Rumen ... | reverse complement strand
GAAGTAGAACCTCCAGATCCTAAACATTCAGAAACAACTCTGATTGTATAAGGGAAATCTTCTTTTGAAGGAATCATATTTTCGAGAGCTTTTTCAGCCAATCTTCCATGTCAGATTTCTCTTCTTCATGTTCCGCGAATTGCTTTAGCTTCTCCAGTTGAGAATGGAGGGAAGTTGTAATGGTGAATATATCTTTGAGTGTCTCCATCATGTTCCATGTCATCCAAAATGAGATATTCCATAGGCCCTCCAAGAGTTACAGTTGAAAGAACTTGAGTATCTCATCTCCAGAAAAGTCCAGTTCCATGAGTACGTTCAAATAATCCAACTTCACAGTATAATGGACGAATATCTTTCTGAAGTCTGTCATCTACTCTTTTGTGCTGAGAAAGAGTTCTTCCACGAATGTGATATTTAGTCACATTGAAGAAAGCCATTTTGATTTTTGATTCAGTGTGTTCTTCATCATTTTCGTCTTCGATTTGTTCTTTGAAATGTTCTACACATTCTTTTTCGTATTGTGCAAATTGTTCATTGAAAGGAACTTTTGTATTTCACATCATTCATTCTAATCTTTCTTCTCATAGGAAATTTTTAACTTCTTCTTCGAGTTCATGAGATGGTTTATTAAACATTACTTCCTTTGGAGTAACATTTAATTCTTTCAAGAATTCTAATTGAAAATCACATGATCTATTGATTTCTTCTTGTCAGATTTCGAATGCTTTTTTCAGAATATCCAAAGGAATTTCTTTAGATTCATCTTCAATCATGTTGATTGAATCTCTTTTTCAAGCTACTAATAAATTTAATTCAGCTTTATCTAATTCTTCACGAGTAGGATTTACGATAAAGTTTCCATCCAAGTAAGCGATTTGTGCAGCTCCAACTGGTCCATCAAATGGAAGTCCAGCAGCCATAATTGAAATAGAAGCTCCTATGATTGAAATTACTCCAAGTGGATATCTAGGATCCATTGCCATAGGAGTAGAAGTCATCACTACATCATTAATCATTCCTTTTGGGAACATTGGTCTGATGGCACGATCTGTAAGTCTAGCATTCAAAATAGCCTGGTCAGAAGCTTTTCATTCTCTTCTTCTGTAGGCGGCTCATCCAATTCTTCCAGCTGCAGAAAATGATTCTCTCATTTCTACCATTAAAGGTAAAAAATCTGTAGTAGGTACTGGATTTTTATTCATTACAGTGGTGAATAGTACAGCCCAATCTTCAAATTTCACTGTAATTCCAGAGTCTGCTTGCATTGCGAGTTTACCTTGCTCAAAGGTCAATTTTTTACCAGCTCGGTCAAACGATTTGCGGTTCTCATGAACCTCTCTTTTAAATGTTGGCATAAGCAAAAAATAAAAAATAAAAGTCTGAAATACATTTCTGGAAACTGATTATAGAAAAGGATTCTGAGTATGGATGTCATTCTGAGGGAGAGAAATGACAGATGAATATTGAGTGTTACACATAAGGGTCTTTATAGTACAGCAAAATATTTAAGATCCTTCGTTGCACTCAGGATGACAAAAGCGAATCACTGTTTTTTAGAATCCCTTTTTGTAATCACCTTCCTATGAAATGATTTCACTGAAAATATATTTTTTTACCTAATAAATGCAACTTAGAATTGGTGTCGTTCTGGATGTTTAATCCGATAGAGGAGAAGTAAAAAATTTTAGGTGGTATAGAATAAAAAACCATAAGATTCTTCGCTATGCTCAGAATGACAAGTGTGATTATATCACATAAAATATATAAAGCAAATTGAATATGAAAATAAAATCTGATTTTTTTTGCATTTTTTGAGATTTAGGGCTATAATTGTGGGTGTACTTTATGTTATAAAAATATTTATGAAAAAGATTTTTATGCAGTTGTGACAATGAATATTAAAATATAAAAAGAAGCTAATTTATGGAGCTTTAGCTTTATTTGTTGGTCAGATTTGTTTTTTCTGATTGTGATGAATTGGTGTGCAAAATGAAGTTTTTGCTGATGGACAAACAGAAGCAACAATTGAGTGAAAAGTCACAGAAATATCTGATTTAATGAAATCTTTTCAAAAAATTATATATATACTTGTATATCCATTTTTAATGATTGCATGAAAATTGGTAGATAATTCTTTAGTATATTGAGAAGTCTTCAAATTTGATGTGGTACTGTGGGACTTATGGGTTATGGTGAGAAATATAGCAAATTTTGCGTTATGATTTATTTTTATATTTTATATATTTAAGTATTTAATAACACAGAAAGAGGATGATGGTCCTAAAAAATTAATTCCGAAGGTTCTTATTGCATGAGTATGAATTCAGGCGAGTTGGTTTATAATGGCTGCATTGATAGATATATCTACAATTTTGACATATTCAGTAGGATGATTACCAATTACTGTATTATGAACGAGTGCGGAGAATGATACACTAGATCATAATCCGTACCTATTAAATACAGTGCTATCAATAGATGCGGATGATATTGATACGTATCATGTTTATTTGTCAGACAGAGATAAAACGAAATTTATTTCGTCATGTAAAACATTTATCTATTCTAATACTGGGGAAAATAATCAAATGGTTGAAGAATTAATCTTATCTCCAGAGATGGTATATTATTTTAGTGGTACAGATGAGTGTTATCCTACTCAATGAGATAGATGTCATATAGGAGATCAAGTTTATAAAATCGCTGGATATACTTTCTGGGATCCTGCGAATTTACCATCGTGATGTGATGATTTAATGAATAGTCAGAATACTATAAATGATGATATTAATGCAAACATAATAAATTATAAAAATTATTCGACTGGTCAAATAAAAGAGGAAATAGATAATGGTTCATTATTACGTATTTGAGTAACATGAGCAAATCATTGAATGGATGAGTGAAATGCGATAGTATGAGCGGAGTGGGGTTCTTTTAGATTGGAGGATATATTGAATGATTCTTATGTCTGAGTTTTTGGTGCTTTATATGGATCATTACTAAATGCATGAGCAGATTTACAGATTTCTACTTCAAAAAATAGTGCGTATGTGTCGTTACTGAATGCTGCATTATCTCTCTTTCATATGTTAGCAATTAATATACCATTAATAGTTATGTTAATTGTGTTTATGATAAGAATCTTTGTGCTTTGGTTAGCGATTATATTATCACCGATAATAGTATTGCTTAAAGTGTTTGGTTTCGAAGATAAAATTGATAAATTGGATGTAGACTTTTTGAAGTATATAAAAGTCGGTAATTTAGTATGAATTATTTTTTCTCCAGCTATAATATGTTTTGCAATTAGTATATCTACGGTATTAGTTAGGCTGATATCTATTCAAAATTGGGAGGTTGTAATTAATACTCCAATATTATGATGATTAATAACCTTAAATGTTGCGTGAGTGGGAGTGAAATTATGAAAATTGATTATTTCTATATTATGAATCGCAATAACGCGATTTTTGATGTGGGCGGCTGTGAAATCTTCTGCAATTTGAAAGTCTAAGTTTATAACTAGTCTTAAAGAGATGACAGAATCGGCGTTATGAGCGATGCCGTTGATTCCGGTTCCATGAAAAGAGGGAAAAGGAGTGCAATTTATGTGAGTTAGTTCAGTATTTGGATGAAATGGTAGAGATTGAATAATATCTAAGATGTCATCAAATATAAAATCAAAATATGATACTGAGAGTACTAATGCTTTGAATACATTATTGATGGGTTCAGATGAAGCAGCTAAACAAGCTCAAAAGAAGGCAGAAGAATATGCACTTACAAGTTATATGAATGAACTTCGCAGAACGACTAATATTTCTTCAGATTGGAAAACATCAATTAGTGCAAATACATTAGATTCGGATAATCAATCAGTTACCACAAATTATACAAAACTTTCAGATGCTGGGAAACAACAGGTGATTGAAGAGATTAATAAAATTAGTGATACGGAGAGGCGTAAATCATTCTTTAATATTAACGAGGAATTAACGATAGGAGATAAAACCTATAACTTTGATAAAAAGGAGAATAAATGGGTCATAAAAAAGGATAAGTAGCTAATATAGTGTGTAAAGTCTTTTATATTTATAATGAGGATGGAAAGAAAAACTCGGATTAAAATATGGATTATGATGGTCATTATTTGTATGATGAGTTTTTCTGATTTTAGTTTTGCAGATGCTGGTGTGGATCAAAAAATATTTGATGTGAATACTGTTATATATTTAATTACGAGCTTTTTATCTTGGTTTTGGGTAATCCTTGCGAAATTAGCATGAGAGTTTTTGACTAATAAATGGGTTTATTGAGAGGTGATATGATTGGATTCATTATTGCGACAGTGGCGAGTTATTATGAAAAATATTTCCAATTTCTGATTATTATTTTATTTTACTTATATGGTCTTTTCTGCAGTGATATGAAAAGATGATATTGTTAAGAAGGTTAAGGATAATCTGATTTGGATTTTAGTTGCGTGAGTGTGAATACAGGCAAGTTGGTTTTTTACTGCTGCTATGATTGATGTTTCTACGATAACACTTGTGGCCGCAGGATCTTTGCCAGCACAAGTTATTTCTATGGATTCAGATGTAGAAAAAAGTATGAAGGAAGCTCTCGCACCGTTTGTTGATCAGAATTTTACTGTGACTACATGATTAGAATATTCTCTATTTCCATTAGATTGAACAGCGAATACTTTTATTAAGACTAATGAAGTTCCAATAGATCTCGTTTCAGTATCCTGAGAAAATGCTAGAGATAGATTTATAGATATGTTATTGCCAAGTGCAGATGATGTGTCGGGTCCATTTTATTATATATGATTTTCTATTTTACAATCGAATATACTTAATACTAATAATCAATCTGATGAAAAGTCAGTAAAAAAAACTATACTAAATATATTGATTCAATGATGAACGACTGTAATATATGCTATTGAAATATGAGTATTGTGTATTTTAGCGTTGATGAGAATTATATATTTATGGATGTTTATTGTTTTGTCTCCATTGGCGGTATTATTACGATGTATAGATAAAGCTGATAATAAAGTTTTTAAAAAAATAGGAGGAGATGATTGATTGTTATGATCATTAACAAAACACATAAATTTTAAGTCATTTTTTATTAATATATTTAAACCGACTATTATATTTCTATGAATTTCATTAGCTATGATTTTTGCTACGTTAATGAGTGGTGTAATAACGAAAAATGGGGATAAATCTGTAGATGAGGATTTGTGATGAGTGCAAATACTTAGTAAAAAGGATAAAACTGAACAAAATGAGTCGTATACAATTGGAATTCATAGTAATATATTTAGTTATACATTTCGTCATGCGGGTAAAGGGATATTGGATCTTATGATGTCAATACTTACTTTGGTAATCGTATATGTTATTATAAAGATAGCGGTAAATATCTGATGATGAAAGGATTTTGTATCAGAAAAAATTGGTAAAATTCAAAAATCAGTTTGAGAAACATTGACATCATTGCCAGTGATGCCAGTAGCTTGATATGATGATAAGACAGGAGCGCCAAAGACACGTTATTTGAACTCTAAGCAGATTTTTGGTACATGAACTGATAGTATAATATGAGGAAAGATGAATCAGATACAAGGAAAGATATATGATGAATATAATGAACAAACTAATGTTATTGATTCATGGTTTAAAGATAATAAAATTAAAGTTTTAGAATCCAAATATTGGAAAGACATAGATGACGCAGCTATTAGACAAAAATGAATTGGTATTTTAACTGCTAAATATGAAAAGATCCGTGAATTGGGAGCAAGATCTGAAGGAGAATGATGACTTCCTTTAGGTTATTGATATGGAATGATATTAAGTCCAGGTGCTAGTCATAAAGAATGGCAGAATAAGTTTAAAGCTTGGTTAGACTGAATGAAGGATCAAACAGTGACTTGAACTGAATATGATTTACAATGGAATGAGATGATCTCTCGATGGAATGATAGTGAAAATACAGATAAAACTTTAGAGAAAATGTTTAAGTCGAATGGTAAAGAAAAACAATATGTAAAAGCTTATGCAAATTTGTTTGGATTGAACTTGAGTTCAAATACTTGGGAACAATTAAAAAATGCAGATATTTCTAAGAGATGATAAATCTTTTCCATTGCAATCTATGGTATAGTAAAGCATAGAAATTATTGTAGTGTTGTGCTTTTTATATTAAAAGGTGTTTTCTAAACAAAAAAACCTCCTCTATAAATACTGCGTAGCAGTATAAATCGGGGAATTCCCTTTAATAAAAGAAAAAATTTGTTGCCTAAGATTCTTCGGTCGCAAGTTTATACTGTCAGCGGTACTCCTCAGAATGACAATTTCTTTATGTTGTTGTTTTAAAAGCATAAATTTTACATTCTATTCCAAAAATTCTGCATATTTTTTGGAAAGAATTCCAAAAATTTGTCACTTTTTTTGGAATTGGATTGCATTCAGTTTTTGTTTATTTATAATATCACTCAATAGACAAAAGTGCTACATTTTAGTATAATAATAAAATATAAAAATGGATTTTGATCCTAAAAAAAATTACTACGATATACTTTGAGTAAGCGAATCTGCATCTACAGATGAAATCAAAAAAGCTTTTAGAAAACTGGCTATCAAGCATCATCCAGATAGATGATGAAGTAAGGAAAAATTTCAAGAAATCAATGAAGCCTACCAAGTTCTCTCAGATGAGAAAAAAAGATGACAATATGATGCATTCCGTAAATGATGATTTACTGGATGATTCGGATGAGGACAGTGAGGTTTTGATTTTGGAAATTTTGGAGGATTTAGCGGATTTTGAAATTGAGGTGGAGTAGATATTGATTTATGAGATTTACTTGGATGATTCTTTGGATGAGGATTTGGATGATGAGGGACTAAGGTACGTAAATGAGAGGATCTCAAAAAGATTATCGAAATCAGTTTTGAAGATTCATATCTAGGTTGCGAGAAAAAAATCAGTTACACTAGGATGAGAAAAGTATCTTGAGCGACAGAAGAAGTTTGTCCAAACTGTAATGGAAGATGAAAGGTGAGTCAACAGGCTCAGACTCCATTTGGAGTGATGCAGACTTCTAGTGCATGTAAACAATGTGGATGAATCTGAAAAATCTATAAAAAAGGCTGAAAAATATTGGAGAATGGAGGACTAGAAGAAGTGAAGGAGACGCTTGAAATTAAGATTCCTGCATGAATCAAAGAAGATGCTTATATCAAATATTCATGAAAATGAGATGCGTGAATAGGTGATGCTCCAGATGGAGATTTGTATCTCAAAATTCGTATAATTTCGAATAATAAGTATCGTCGTGAATGAGATGATTTGTATGTGAAAGCAAATGTGAGTGTGTTTGATTTGGTTCTAGGATGAGAAGTTGAAGTACCACATCCAGAGTGAAAATTGATGGTCAAAATTCCAAAATGAACTCAGGTCTGAGATAGAATTAGGATATCAGGTCGTGGATTTGGAGAAAAATGACTATTCAAGAATAAATGAGATATGATAGTGGAGACTGAAGTTTCTATTCCAAAGAGATTGACTAAAGAAGAGGAGAGTCTGTGGAAAAAACTCAGAGATGGAAAATAGTGAAATTATTTCCTCCTTTGTAAAGGAGGGGACCGCTTGCGGTGGAGGATTTTTATTTATATATAAAGTAAAATCTCCCGGCCTTCGGCCACCCTCTTTAAAAAGAGGGAAAGTGTGTTTTATTCATAAAATAATCAATGTATTTAGGAATAGATCCGTGAGTTAGAAAACTTGGTTATGCATTGATAGATGATGATTTGAAAATTATCGATGCTGGAATTTTGTTGCAAGACCAAAAGTCTCCAACCAGAGAGGATCAGTTCAACAGAGCAAATCAGATTTTTGATTTTTTTTCGGAAATGATAGAAAAATATCCAATTGAAAAAATAGCTATGGAAAAATTATTTTTTACTGATTATAATCAGAATAATGCTGAATTTGTATATGCGATTAGATGAGCTTTAATGATGTTATTTCTCAGAAAAAATATTCCAGTTTTAGAGCTTACTCCGATCGAACTTAAGAAATTTATCACATGAAATGGAAAGGCAGATAAAATGCTCGTTCAGAAAACTATTAGAAGATTTTATAATTTGCAGGATATTCCTGAATATAATGATGCTGCAGATGCACTTTGATTTGCATATTTAGCGAAGATTAGGAAGTAGGGAAAGATTATTACCGTTATTCTGAGGGAGAAAAACGACCGAAGAATCCATTGTGTGTAATGTTTCCCTAGATTTTCACCCAGCTAGTTTGTACCGTTAAGCGGTGCTGGTAAGCTATTGCTCAGAATAACAGACTTGAAGCAAAGAGGATTCTTCACTTCGTTCAGAATGACATATTAGATGTGTGAATAAAATCGGACAAAAAAAGTCTGATTTTTTTTGACTTTTTTGAGACTTCTGTGTATAATTGAATGAGGAAACTTTTTAATTGTTCTATTAAAAAAATGTTAAACAAAAAAATCTGATTAAAAGCTGTGTTATTTCTTTGTCCTATGGTAGGACTTAGTTTATCTTTTGCTTCAACTGCATGGTTTCATGTTGATTTGCAAGATGAAGTAATAGAAGCAATTAACCAAGAGGCTATCACAAAAAATATAATGCCTGTACATTTTGCGGATAATTGAAATGATTTTTGATGATTTATATATAGTGCTGGTTGAGAGGATGTTGAAGCCGCTGATGGTGTGTTACATATATGAGATCATTATGGTGTATCTGTTGGATTTGAAGGTAGAGATTGATATGTATGTAAGCATAGAATAAATTGATTCTATTATAATTCTGAGAGATGAGAAAGATTATTTCCTATAGATGAAGGAACTGCTGCTAGGTGGCGTGATTTAGGTTTACAGCCATGACTAACAACCAGTGGTTGATTATATACTGAATGTATGAGTGCGGAGCTTGATGACGCTTTAATTGAATGTAAACAGTGATATGGTGCAGATCCTGATGATTTATATGATGAAGGTCAATGTGAAAGGAATGCGAGAGATTCTTTTTGATTTAATGGTTATTATTGAATGATAACTCACGAATATAATTGAAAAAACTTCGGATTAATTTTTGGTGCTCAATATAGTGTAGATGACTCTACATGGCTTTCTGTAAATGATATGTGATTGGGGGAGACATTTATTAGATATGAAAATAAATATCCTGTATGACTATTGTATGATTATCATGGATGAGTATGATTTGTAGGATGTGAGTTTACTAGTGATAAGACAAATGGATTAAGAAAATTCGTTGAGATGCTGAATAATTGAACTAGTTTGAGTCAAATGTTTGTGGAAACTGGGAATAGAAGTATTGAATATATTGGAGGTTCAGGAGTTGCATTGAATTGTTCTGGAGTTGGAATTGCAGCAAATTCATTGATTCAGGTAGTTGTAGAATGATTGGTATGAATCGGAAAAGAATCAGAATGGGGTATAATATGAAATCAAACGAATCCAAAGATGCAATTCTTTAAATCTGTAAATGTGGATAACGCGACGTTAGTTAATTATGCAAGGAAAAAGGCAGAGACTTTGTGTAGGTGAAAGTGGATAAATGGTGAGAATGCTCATGAGAAGCGATGGGATAGTTATAAAGAGCATATGCAATTTGCTAGTGATTTTCCTGCGGGAGCTGGTAACCGGAAAGAATTATATAAATCACGAAAATCTTTGTGGAATAATGGAATAAAACCATCAGACTGGATGGTGAAGCATCATGATTTATGGAGTAGTTCATTTAAACAACAGGATCGTTTGTTTTGTATAGATCTTGAAAAATCAACTGAAAAGACAATTGTAGCTGAACCATGATATACATATATTGTGAAGTGAGGAAATGTTGTAGTTACTTCAATGGATGATTTGAGTGATGATACTTATTACTATGATGTGTACATTTTAGGAGGTGGAAGTCTCCTCTTGGATAATGTAAGTAGAGGATATAAGAGGGTAATAACAAGAGAAGGTTTTATTGAATATAAACATACTGATGTTATTACGGATCCTGATGTAATTATAAGTAACTATGTAAATGCTATAGCAGATGCTCCTGAAAGAATTTACAGGGGTGATAATGTTGCAGTTGGAGCGTTTATTAAATGAAATTTTGTAGTAGATTGACAGTTGAAACATATAGGAAAGGTAGATGAGGATTTTTCTAATGGAGGTAATCGTATAAGTAATAGGTATTTTGTATACTGAAAATTAACAACTAAGGATTCTGTATCAGATCTGGAAGATTTGTTTAGTTGGCGCTGTCCTAATTGAATATCTTCTGATGAAGATGAAGTTTTTTGTCCACAGTCAGCGAGTGATGGATCATGGGTTAATCCATATGAAAATGCTCCGCTGGTTATAATTGATCAGAATTATGATTCTCCAGTATTTAATTAGTAATTTTTTATGGTGATAATTATATTCTAATATATAATTCAAAATTTTATTTCTTTACGATGAATACGATGTCTATAAATGTAAGACAATTTGTTTATGACAACATTACTCCATATGATGGAGATGCTTCATTTCTTCAATGACCTACAGACAGGACCAAAAGGCTCTGGGAGAAATGTTGTGAATATCTAAAAGAAGAGAGAGATAATAATGGACTCAGATCTGCTGATCCATCTACTATTTCTACTATTACTTCTCATAAGCCAGGTTATATCGATAAAGACTTGGAAACTATAGTTTGACTACAAACTGATGAACCTCTAAAAAGAGCTATTAAACCATTTGGAGGAGTGAGAGTAGTAGAAAAGGCTCTCAATGAAAGATGACTTGAACTTGATCCAAGAGTGAAAGAAATCTTTAAATATGCCAAAAATCATAATGATGCCGTATTTTCAGCATATGATCCAGAAATCAGAACTTATAGATCAAAGCACGTTCTCACAGGATTGCCAGACAATTACGCCAGAGGTAGAATTATCGGAGATTATAGAAGATTAGCTCTTTATGGAACTAATAGACTTATCGAGGAAAAGAAAGCTGATTTCCTAGCTATTGAGGGAGAAATGGATGATGCTAAAGTTAGACTTAGAGAAGAAATCTCTATGCAAATCGCAGCTCTTAACGATATTGCAGAAATGGCAAAAAGTTATGGATATGATGTGACAAGGCCAGCTGAAACAGCTCAAGAAGCTATTCAATGGGTTTATTTTGCTTATCTTTCAGGAGTGAAAGAGCAAGATGGAGCAGCTATGTCTCTTGGAAATGTTTCTTCATTCTTGGATATTTATATCGAAAAAGATTTAAAAGACTGAAAGATTACTGAAAGTGAAGCTCAAGAAATGATAGATCACTTCGTAATGAAACTTAGACTTGTAAGACACCTTAGAATGTGAAGTTATGATGAAGTATTTGGATGAGATCCAACATGGGTGACTGAATCAATTGGAGGAATTTTCTCTGATGGTAAAGTAAAAGTTACCAAAACTTCATTCAGATTTTTGCAAACTCTTTATAATCTTGGACCATCACCAGAGCCAAATCTAACAGTTCTTTGGTCAGATCAGTTACCAGAAGGATTTAGAAGATTTTGTGCTCAGGTTTCTATCGATACTTCATCAATTCAATATGAAAATGATAACTTGATGAAATCAGTAAGATGAGGAGATGACTATGGAATCGCTTGCTGTGTTTCATATCAAGAAATCTGAAAAAGAATTCAGCATTTTGGTGCTAGATGTAATCTAGCTAAAACTCTTCTTTTGGCTATCAATGGAGGTAGAGAAGAAGATGAATGAGTTCAAGTAATGGATGCTAAATTATTTGATAATTGTGATAATGAAGATGGAACTCTAAACTTCGACAAAGTATATGAAAACTTCAAAAAAGCTATGGCCAATACAGCTAGAGTTTATGCAAAAGCTATGTACATTATTCATTATATGCATGACAAATATTACTATGAAAAAGCTCAAATGGCTTTCATAGATTCTGGATGTGGAATCGATATCGCTTATGGAATCGCTGGAATGTCAGTTGTATTAGATTCTCTATCAGCTATTAGATATGCAAAAGTTAAAGCTATTAGAGATGAAAATTGATTAGCAAAAGATTTCGAAATAGAAGGAGAATATCCAATGTTTGGAAACGATGATGATAGAGTAGATTTGATGTGAAGAGAAATTCAAGAATATTTTATGTCAGAATTGTCTAAACATAAGGCTTATAAAGATGCTAATCCTACATTATCACTTCTTACAATTACTTCAAATGTAATGTATGGAAAAAATACTGGATCAACTCCTGATGGAAGAAAGGCTGGAGAGCCATTTGCTCCTGGAGCTAACCCAATGCACGGAAGAGATCATTCATGAGCAATTGCTTCTTTAAATTCAGTAGCTAAACTTGATTATCATTATTCTCAAGATGGTATTTCAAACACATTCTCAATTGTCCCAGCTTCACTTGGAGCAAACAAAGAAGAACAAATTACAAATCTAGTTGGAATGCTTAATGGATACTTCAATAAAAATGCTCATCATTTGAATGTTAACGTTCTTAATAGAGAAACATTGATGGACGCATACGAACATCCAGAGAATTATCCTCAATTGACTATCAGAGTTTCAGGATATGCAGTTAATTTTGTAAGATTGTCTAAAGCTCATCAGTTAGAGGTAATTAAGAGAACATTTCATGATAGAATGTAATTAAAATTTAAATATAACTGGAAGCTCAGTGAGAACTGAGCTTTTTCAGAATAAAAAAGTCTTTAAAAATTTGATATTTTGTAGATTTATATATATAATATGTGTATGTAAGATTTTA
>Ga0247608_10006046_pt1 | contig 12865 bp, 10 predicted proteins | sample 176DNAGHGlowgp2_FD_193490 | JGI IMG/M metagenome (GOLD analysis project Ga0247608, IMG submission 193490) | Sheep rumen microbial communities from Palmerston North, Manawatu-Wanganui, New Zealand - 1766 DNA GHGlow gp2 | ecosystem: Host-associated > Mammals > Digestive system > Stomach > Rumen ... | reverse complement strand
AAAAGAAAAAGTTGTACTTTTGCAGCCTCAAAAATCAACCATAGTATTAACAATTTAAAAGAAGGAAGTGTTTTAAAATGATTATTGTTCCTGTAAAAGAAGGCGAAAGCATCGACAGAGCTTTGAAGCGCTACAAGAGAAAGTATGAAAAGACTGGCGTCGTGAAGGAATTGCGTAAACGCCAACAGTTCACCAAGCCCTCCGTCATCAAGCGTGCACAGCTGATGAAGGCCATCTATGTCCAGAAACTCCGTGAGGCTGAAGAGAATATGTAATTCGCCCGCTTAGGAAAATAATTTTTTTAAGCTAACTTCGCCGTGAATTGGTAATTTATTACTAATTTTACGGCGAAGTTTCTTTTTATGCTCATCGACCAGTTCATAGCATACATCCAGGCAGAGAAGCGTTTCTCGCCGCTGACCGTCGGAGCCTACCAACGCGACATGGAGCAGTTTGCAGCTTTCCTGAAAGAGGATTTTGAGCTCGACGACCTCACCCGTGTGAAGACCACCATGGTGAAATCGTATGTCGTCAAGCTGAAAGAGGACGGGCTGGTCAACCGAAGCATCAACCGTAAGATCTCCACGCTGCGCACCTTTTATAAATACTGCCTGCGCGAGGGCCTCGTCGAGAAGTCGCCCACGACGGGTGTCAAGGCGCTGAAGCTGCCCAAGACCCTCGTCAAGTTCGTCACCGAGTCTGATATTAATAAGGTGTCATTTGCCGACGACGACGATTTCGCCACCTGCCGCGACCATCTGCTCTTCGAGCTGTTGTATCAGACGGGCATGCGTCAGGCCGAGTTGCGCGGTTTGCATGACGCCGACGTCGACAGGGTGGCCATGCAGCTGAAAGTTCACGGCAAACGCAATAAAGACCGTTTTGTGCCGTTATCATCACAGATGATAAAGCTGATAGAGCGATACCAAGCCCTGCGCGACGCCGCCTTTGATGTGCGTGCCGACCGTTTGCTCCTCAACGACAAAGGGGAGGAGATGTCGCCCTCGTACGTATATAATAAGGTGCATCGTATGCTGGAAGGCGTCACCACGCTGAAGCAGAAAAGCCCGCACGTGCTGCGCCACACCTTCGCTACGCATCTCTTGGACAAGGGCGCCAGCCTGGTGGCGATACAGAAGCTGCTTGGGCACGAAGACCTGGCCACGACCCAGATCTACGCCCATAACACGATAGAACAACTAAAGAAAATCCATAAACAAGCACACCCGAAAGGGTGACCAAAAGAAAGGAGTTTATTATGAAAGTCATGATCAATTCAGTTCACTTCAAGGCTGACCAAAAACTTGAAGACTTCATCACGCAGAAAGTGGAAAAGCTTTGCGCCAAGCACAGCGATGTGATCAGTGCCGAAGTTGCCCTGAAACTCGACAACACCGACACGCCGGAGAACAAGATTGCCGACATCCGCCTTGTGCTGCGTGGCGACGACCTCTTTGCCAGCAAGCAAAGCAAGTCGTTTGAGGAATCCGTCGACGAATGCGTCGATGCATTGAAGAAACAACTCGAAAAATACAAGGGCAAAATCACCAAGTGACCCCTGTCGGTTGAACCGTTCAACCCCATTGACAACACGAAGCCGGCCTCGAAGCGAGGCTGGCTTCTTTTATGGCTTAAAAACGGAATTATTTATAATGCTGATTTTCAACAATATAACAATATTTCAAGAATTTTTTTCGAAAAAAAAGCAGAAAACGCATTGTCAATTGGAGAAAAGTTTCTATTTTTGCACACCTTTTCTGAGGGAAAGGGACGGCGAAAAGAAGCCGACAGTTCTTTTACATCATGCCGGTATAACTCAGTTGGTAGAGTAGCTGATTTGTAATCAGCCTGTCGGCGGTTCGAGTCCGTCTACCGGCTCAGTTAATACTGGGGGAGTCGCATAGTGGCAATTGCAACAGACTGTAAATCTGTCCGGGTATCCGTTCGGTGGTTCGAGTCCACCCTCCCCCACAGTCAAGCGGACAAGCGGAAGTAGCTCATTTGGCAGAGCGAAAGCCTTCCAAGCTTTAGGTGGCGGGTTCGAGCCCCGTCTTCCGCTCAGATGAACAAACAAGCCGATGTAGCTCAGCGGTAGAGCACTTCCTTGGTAAGGAAGGGGTCGGGAGTTCAATTCTCCCCATCGGCTCGATTTTTTATGGATAAGAGTTCATAACCTTAAATAGAAAAGTAAAATGGCAAAAGAAAAATTCGAAAGAACTAAACCGCACGTCAACATTGGTACGATCGGCCACGTTGACCACGGTAAGACCACTTTGACCGCTGCTATCACCCTGCACCTTGCTAAGAAGGGTCTGTCAGAGGTCAAGAGCTTTGACTCCATCGACTCCGCTCCGGAAGAGAAGGAGAGAGGTATCACCATCAACACCGCTCACGTCGAATATCAGACTGAGAAGCGTCACTACGCTCACGTCGACTGCCCCGGCCACGCTGACTATGTGAAGAACATGGTTACCGGTGCTGCTCAGATGGATGGTGCTATCATCGTTGTCGCCGCCACCGACGGTCCCATGCCTCAAACCCGTGAGCACATCCTGCTCGCTCGTCAGGTTGGTGTGCCGCGCCTCGTGGTGTTCCTGAACAAGTGCGACCTTGTTGACGATGAAGAGTTGCTGGAGTTGGTTGAGATGGAAATCCGCGACCTCCTTGGCAAGTATGAATTCGATGCCGAGAACACGCCTATCATCCGTGGCTCTGCTCTGGGTGCTCTGAACGATGACCCGAAGTGGACTCCCGCCATCGATCAACTGATGGACGCTTGCGACACTTGGATTCCCGAACCTCAGCGTGCCATTGACAAGCCGTTCCTGATGCCTATCGAGGACGTGTTCTCCATCACTGGCCGTGGTACCGTTGCTACCGGTCGTATCGAGACTGGTGTCATCCACGTTGGTGACCCCGTCGATATCCTCGGTATGGGTGCTGAGAAGCTGAAGTCAGTCGTTACCGGTGTGGAAATGTTCCGCAAGATTTTGGACGAAGGCGAAGCTGGCGATAACGCTGGTCTGTTGCTCCGTGGTATCGACAAGGACGAAATCCGCCGTGGTATGGTTATTGCCAAGCCCGGTTCGGTGAAGCCCTACCACCACTTCAAGGGTCAGGTCTACGTCCTGAGCAAAGAAGAAGGTGGCCGTCACACCCCGTTCCGTAACAAGTATCGTCCTCAGTTCTACTTCAGAACCACCGACGTTACCGGTGAAATCACCCTGCCTGAAGGTATGGAAATGGTCATGCCTGGCGACCACGTCACCATTGACGTTAAGTTGATTGCTGACATCGCCATGGACAAGGGTCTCCGCTTCGCTATCCGTGAAGGCGGCCGTACCGTGGGTTCCGGTCAAGTCATCGAGATTATCGACGATTGATCAACAAACAAATCAATGTAAGGGTGGGCTCAACCCCCACCCTTATTCTACGGGCGTAGCTCAGTTGGTAGAGCATCGGTCTCCAAAACCGAGTGTCGAGAGTTCGAGCCTTTCCGCCCGTGCTTTTTATTAAGGTTCAATAGAAGATGAAAATTACAAACTACATTAAAGAATGCTACACCGAGCTCAAGGAGAAGGTCACATGGCCCACTTGGCCCGAGTTAAGAAGTAGCGTGATTGTTGTGTCCATTGCTTCCCTAATAATCGCCTTGGTGGTTTTTCTGATGGACATCTCCTTCAAGAATCTGTTGGAAGCTTTCTACGGATTGTTCTGATAGATTGTACGTTGAATCTTGATGAGCAAGTATTGGCTAACTTAACAATTTTGTCAGGAAGATGAGCGACACGAACGAATTGAAATGGTATGTGGTCAGGGCCATCTCTGGTAAGGAAAAGAAGGTTAAAGAATACCTTGAATCCGAAATCAAGAGACTCAACCTGCAGGACCTCATCCCTACGGTTTTGATCCCGACAGAGAAGTATTTCGAAGTCAAGAACGGCAAGAAGGTATGCAAAGAGCGTAACTACCTGCCGGGCTATGTGCTTGTGGAAGCTGTTCTGGTGGGCGAGGTAGTTCATGTCATCAAGGACGTTCCAAACGTGCTTGGCTTCTTGGGTACGAATGGTGAACCCGACCCGCTTCGTCCCATTGAAGTGAAGCGTATCCTCGGCAAGATGGACGAGCTTCAAAGCATGGGCGCTGGCAGCGATGTCATGTTCATGGTGGGGCAGTCGGTCATTGTCAACGACGGTCCTTTCAGTACCTTCCAAGGTGTCATCGAAGAGGTGAACGAAGAGAAGAAGAAGCTGAAGGTTTCGGTGAAGATATTCGGTCGCAAGACCCCGTTGGAACTGAGTTTCTTCCAGGTGAAGTTGGAAAGCTAATCAATAGTTGTGAGTTAAAATTGTTGCCTTATTACACTTAATTAAGGATTAAAGAAATGGCAAAAGAAGTAAGCGGATTAATTAAATTGCAAATCAAAGGAGGAGCTGCGAATCCCGCCCCGCCCGTTGGTCCCGCTTTGGGTTCGAAGGGTGTGAATATCATGGAATTCTGCAAGCAGTTCAACGCCCGTACGCAGGATCAGGCTGGCAAGGTGTTGCCCGTCATCATCACTGTGTATAAGGACAAGTCTTTCGATTTCATCGTTAAGGCTTCGCCCGTGGCGGTCTCCATCATCGAGGCTGCGAAGATCAAAGGCGGCTCCAAGGAACCCAACCGTACGAAAGTCGGTTCGTTGACTTGGGACCAAGTGAGAGAAATCGCCACCAACAAGATGAAGGACATGAATTGCTTTACCGTCGAGTCCGCCATGTCAATGGTGGCCGGAACGGCACGCAGCATGGGCGTCAAGATAACCGGCGAATCACCTTTAAAGAAAGACTAAGATCTTTCGTGCATTTGTAGAACAAAAAAAAGTTAGTTAAATGTCAAAAGTATCCAAACAGAGGAAAGAAGCTTTAGCTAAGTTCGACAAAAGCAAGAGTTACTCCTTGAATGAAGCAGTTGATATCGTAAAACAGATCACTTACAGCAAGTTCGATGCTTCTGTTGACTTGAACATCCGTCTGGGTGTCGACCCCCGTAAGGCCAACCAAATGGTCCGCGGCTCGGTGACGCTCCCTCACGGCACTGGTAAAGTCGTCCGCGTCCTGGTGCTTTGCAACCCGGACAAGGCTCAAGAAGCTTTAGACGCTGGTGCTGATTACGTCGGTCTGGATGAGTACATCCAGAAGATTAAGGACGGTTGGACCGATATTGACGTTGTGATCACCACTCCTAACATCATGCCTAAAGTGGGTGCTCTGGGCCGTATCCTCGGTCCTCGCGGCTTGATGCCGAACCCCAAGACGGGCACTGTTACGATGGACGTCGCAAAGGCTGTTCAAGAAGTGAAAGCCGGTAAGATCGACTTCAAGGTCGACAAGTACGGCATCATTGCTGCTGGAGTCGCTAAAGTGAGCTTCTCTCCGGAACAGATTTTTGATAACGCCAAGGAGTTGATCCAAACCGTTATCAAGTTGAAACCAGCCGCTGCTAAAGGTACCTATGTGAAGAGCATCTATATCTCTAGCACGATGAGCCCGGGTGTGCAGATCGATGTCAAATCAGTGTCAAACTAAATTGAAAGGAATTTGTTGAAATGAGAAAAGAAGATAAACAAGTCCTCATCGACTCCATACTCAGTGAACTGAAAGCCTGCCCTAACTTCTACCTGACCGACGTCTCCGACCTCAACGCCGAGAAGACCAGCCAGCTGAGAAGACAGTGCTTTAATAGTGGTGTGAAAATGATCGTTGTGAAGAACGCGTTGCTCCATAAGGCTATGCAGCAAATGGAGAAGGACTACGAAGGCCTGTACGACGTTCTGAAAGGATCTACTGCCCTGATGCTGTGCGAGACCGGCAACGCTCCCGCCAAGCTGATCAAGAATTTCCGTAAGACCAGCGACCGTCCTATCCTGAAGGGCGCCTTCATCGAGGAGTGCTGCTACATTGGCGACGACATGATCGACGCCCTGTGCAACATCAAGTCGAAGAACGACCTCATCGCGGACGTCATCGCCCTGCTGCAATCGCCGATGAAGAACATCATCAGCGGCCTGCAATCGGGTGGACACAAGTTGAGCGGCATTCTCGAAACCCTGTCCGAAAGACCAGAATAATAATATCGAATGTGATTCATTCAAAACAAAAAGCAAGTATTAACAATTAAAAATAAAAGTAAAATGGCAGATCTTAAAGCTTTTGCTGAACAATTAGTCAACCTCACCGTGAAGGAAGTGAACGAACTCGCTAACATCCTGAAGGAAGAGTACGGTATTGAACCCGCAGCCGCCGCTGTTGCTGTTGCTGCTCCTGCTGCCGGTGGTGCTGCCGCCGCTGCTGAAGAAAAGACTTCTTTCGACGTCATCCTGAAGAGCGCTGGTGCTCAGAAGCTGGCCGTCGTGAAGTTGGTGAAGGAACTCACCAGCCTCGGTCTGAAGGAAGCTAAGGAACTCGTTGACGCAGCTCCCAAACCGCTGAAGGAAGGCGTGAGCAAAGACGAAGCTAATGCACTGAAGGCTCAACTCGAAGAGGCCGGTGCAGAAGTGGAAGTGAAATAAGGATTCAATTCCCGTCGATAACGGCATTCAACCTCAGTCCCGAATAGGGGCTGAGGTTTGTGCCGATTTTTCGCTTTATGCGAAATTTCCTCTTTTCGTTAGTTCGTCTTTCCCTTTACATCACCTAAAAACAATATTACCTTGGCAACAAAATCAACTGAAAGAATCAGCTTCGCGTCGATTAAGAAGTCGTTCGAATATCCTGATTTTCTGGATATTCAGCTTCAGTCTTTCCAGGATTTCTTCCAATTGGAAACCAATCCCGACAACAGGAAAAACGAAGGTCTCTACAAGGTCTTTTCAGAAAATTTCCCCATCACCGACGCACGAGGCAACTTTACTCTCGAATTTCTTGACTACTACATCGACGCCCCCCGCTATAGCATCGAGGAGTGCATCGAGCGTGGTTTGACCTATAGCGTTCCTCTCAAGGCAAAACTTAAATTGTCGTGCAACGACGAGGAACACGAAGACTTTGAGACCGTCGTCCAAGACGTGTATCTCGGCATGATCCCGTATATGACACCTCGCGGTACCTTCGTCATCAACGGCGCCGAGCGCGTTGTGGTCTCACAATTGCACCGTTCACCCGGTGTGTTCTTCGGTCAGAGCCAGCATGCCAACGGCACCATGTTGTATTCGGCCCGTATCATCCCGTTCAAGGGTTCTTGGATGGAGTTCTCGACCGACATCAACAACGTCATGTATGCTTACATCGACCGTAAGAAGAAATTACCTATCACCACCTTGTTGCGTGCCATCGGCTATGAAACCGACAAGGACATCCTCGACGTTTTCAACCTCGCCGAAGAAGTAAAGGTCTCAAAGGCTGGCCTGAAGCGCGTCCTGGGCCGCAAGCTCGCCGCCCGCGTGCTGCATACCTACTTTGAGGACTTCGTCAACGAAGACACTGGCGAGTGCGTCTCCATCGAACGTAACGAGGTCATCATCGACCGTGACGTGGTGCTTGAGGAAGAACATATACAGAAGATCGTCGACAGTGGCGTGAAGACCATCCTGCTTCACAGCGAGTCGGCACGCGACGAGAACGATAGGGTCTCGGACTACTCGGTCATCTTCAAGACCTTGGAAAAAGACCCCAGCAACTCGGAAAAGGAAGCTGTCGAATATATCTATCGCCAACTGCGTAATGCCGAACCGCCCGATGAGGAAACGGCTCGTGGCATCATCGAGAAGCTGTTCTTCTCCGACAAGAGATATGACTTGGGACTGGTGGGCCGCTACCGTATCAACCGTAAGCTCAACCTCTCCATCCCGGAAGACGTGAAAGTCTTGACCAAGGAAGACATCATCGCCATCATCAAGTACTTGGTGGAACTGCTGAGCAGCAAGGCCGAGATTGACGATATCGACCACTTGAGCAACCGTCGTATCCGCACCGTGGGCGAGCAGCTGCAAGCCCAGTTCGGCGTAGGCTTGGCTCGTATGGCCCGCACCATCCGTGAACGTATGAATGTGCGCGATAACGAGGTGTTTACGCCGATCGACCTGATCAACGCCAAGACGCTGTCGTCGGTCATCAACTCGTTCTTCGGCACCAACCAGCTGTCGCAGTTCATGGACCAGACCAACCCTCTATCGGAAATCACGCATAAGCGTCGTATCTCCGCCTTGGGTCCTGGCGGTCTGTCGCGCGACCGTGCCGGTTTCGAAGTCCGTGACGTTCACTACACGCACTACGGCCGTCTCTGCACCATTGAGACGCCTGAAGGACCTAACATCGGTCTGATTTCGTCGCTTTGCGTGTTCGCTAAGATCAACAACTTGGGCTTCATCGAGACGCCTTACCGCGAAGTGGTCGACGGCAAAGTCGACTTCAAGAAGGATCCGGTCTACCTGACCGCCGAGCTCGAAGAAGACAAGATCATCGCCCAAGCCACCACTCCGGTTGACGACGAAGGCAGATTTATCGACAAGGATATCAAAGCGCGTTACATCGCCGATTATCCTATCGTATCTCCTGAAGAGATCAACCTGATGGATGTGGGTCCCAACCAGATCGCCTCCATCGCCGCTTCGTTGATTCCGTTCCTGGAGCACGACGACGCCAACCGTGCCTTGATGGGCTCGAACATGATGCGTCAGGCTGTACCTTTGATGAATCCCGAAAGTCCCATCGTGGGCACTGGTATCGAACGCTCTGTTGCCAAGGATTCACGCGTTCTTATCACTGCCGAGGGCGAGGGTGAAGTCATCTTCGTTGACTCGAAGAAGATCGTCATCAGGTACGACCGCACCGACGAACAACGTCTGGTGAGCTTCGACGACGACGTGAAGACCTATTATCTCACGAAGTACGCCCGCACCAACCAGAACACGAGCATCAACATCAAGCCTATCGTGCGCCGCGGCGATCGCGTGACCTTCGGTCAGATCATGACGGAAGGCTACGCCACCCAAAACGGCGACCTGGCTCTTGGTCGTAACCTGAAAGTGGCCTTCATGCCTTGGAAGGGTTACAACTATGAGGACGCTATCGTGATTTCGGAACGCATCGTGAAGGAGGACCTGTTCACCTCCATCCACATCGAGGAGTTCACCCTTGAGGTGCGCGACACGAAGCGTGGCTTGGAAGAGCTGACCAACGACATCCCGAACGTGAGCACCGATGCCACCAAGGACTTGGACGAACACGGTATCATCCGTGTGGGTGCCGAGGTCAAGGAGGGCGACATCCTGGTGGGTAAGATCACGCCTAAGGGCGAGAGCGACCCCACTCCGGAAGAGAAGTTGCTGCGCGCCATCTTCGGCGACAAGGCCGGCGACGTGAAGAACGCCTCACTGAAGGCTGGTCCTTCGATGAAGGGCGTGGTTATTGGCAAGCGCCTCTTCTCGCGTCTGCAAAAGGACCGCAAGGCCCGCGCCAAGGACAAGGAAGACATCGCCAAGATCGATGCCGCCTGCAAGAAGGAGTTGGCAGCCTTAAAGGACGTCCTCGTCGAAAAGCTGATGACTGTGTTGAGCGGTCACACTTCTACGGGTGTCCAGAACAACTTCAAGGAGACCATCATCGCCAAGAAGGTGAAGTTCACGGCAAAGGCACTCTACGACATCGATTATCTGTCCGTCAACCCCAACAAGTGGACGTCGGATGAGAAAGTCAACAAGATGGTAGGTGCCATCATCGACAACTACACCGTGAAGTACAAGGAGATCGAAGGCCGTTACAACCGTGAGAAGTACGTGGCCAGCGTCGGCGACGAATTGCCGAACGGCATCGTGCAGATGGCCAAGGTCTATGTCGCCAAGAAGCGCAAGCTGATGATTGGCGACAAGATGGCCGGTCGTCACGGTAACAAGGGTATCGTTTCGAAGATTGTCCGCGTCGAGGATATGCCTTTCCTCGCCGACGGCACTCCTGTCGACATCGTGTTGAACCCCTTGGGCGTGCCTTCACGTATGAACCTTGGTCAGATCTACGAGACCGTGCTCGGATGGGCCGGCCACGAACTCGGACTGAAGTTCGCCACCCCGATCTTCGATGGTGCCACCTTGGAAGAGATTAACCAGTACATGCGCAAGGCCGGTCTTCCCGACAATGGCCGTATGCAGCTGTACGACGGCGAGACGGGCGAGCCTTTCGACCAGCCTGCCACCGTGGGTTACATCTACATGCTGAAGCTGCACCACATGGTCGACGACAAGATGCACGCTCGTTCCATTGGTCCTTACTCACTGATCACGCAGCAGCCTCTGGGTGGTAAAGCTCAGTTCGGTGGCCAGCGTTTCGGTGAAATGGAAGTCTGGGCTCTCGAAGCCTTCGGCGCCAGCAACGTGCTGCAGGAGATCTTGACCGTGAAGTCCGACGACGTCAACGGTCGCGCCAAGGCCTACGAAGCCATCGTGAAGGGCGACAACATGCCTGTCCCGGGCATCCCCGAGTCCTTCAACGTGTTGATCCACGAACTCCGTGGCTTAGGCTTGGAGATCACCTTCAAGGACAAGGAAGGCAAAGTGTTGAATTGATGTTTAATGCTAGTTAAAAGAAAGATAGAAATATGGCAACTAATAATATCGTAAATAGCAATTTCGCTAGCATAACGGTGAGCTTGGCTTCGCCGGAATCTATCCTTGCCCGTTCGCACGGCGAGGTGCTGAAACCCGAAACCATCAACTACCGCACCTACAAACCCGAACGCGACGGTTTGTTCTGTGAGCGTATCTTCGGTCCCGTCAAGGACTGGGAGTGCCACTGCGGAAAATACAAGCGCATCCGCTACAAGAACATCATTTGCGACCACTGCGGCGTTGAGGTGACAGAAAAGAAGGTCAGACGTGAGCGTATGGGCCACATCTCTTTGGTGGTGCCCGTCGCCCACATCTGGTATTTCCGTTCATTGCCCAACAAGATTGGTGCTTTGCTTGGTATTCCTACCAAGAAGCTCGACGCCATCATCTATTACGAACGCTATGTGGTGATTCAAGGCGGTGTCCTCGAAGGCAAGGAGATCCCGAACGACAACGAAGGCCGTAAGGTGACCAAGCTCGAGTTCTTGAGCGAGGAAGAGTATCTCGACCTGATGGAGATGGTTCCGATTGAGAACCAATATCTGCCTGAAGACGACCCGAACAAGTTCATCGCCAAGATGGGTGCAGAGGCTATCTATGACCTCCTTTCCCGCTTGAACATCGATGAAGAAGCCAACCGCCTGCGTGCCGAAGCCAACGAGGTGAAGGCACAGCAGCGTAAGCAGGACTTGCTGAAGCGCTTGCAGGTGTTTGAGGCTTTCCGTGAGGCTAACACACATATCGAGAACCGTCCCGAGTGGATGATTGTGAAGGTGGTGCCGGTGATTCCTCCGGAGCTGCGTCCTCTCGTCCCGTTGGATGGCGGCCGCTTCGCCACTTCCGACCTGAACGACCTCTACCGTCGTGTCATCATCCGCAACAACCGTCTGAAGCGCTTGATTGAGATCAACGCCCCTGACGTCATCATGCGTAATGAGAAGCGTATGCTGCAAGAGGCCGTCGACTCGTTGTTCGACAACTCACGTAAGTCGAGCGCGGTGAAGACCGACTCGAACCGTCCGCTGAAGTCGTTGAGCGACAGCCTGAAGGGTAAGCAAGGTCGTTTCCGTCAGAACCTGCTCGGTAAACGTGTCGACTACTCCGGTCGTTCCGTTATCGTGGTCGGTCCCGACCTGAACATGAACGAATGCGGTCTGCCTAAGGACATGGCCGCTGAGCTGTTCAAGCCGTTCGTGATCCGCAAGCTCATCGAGCGCGGCATCGTCAAGACCGTGAAGTCGGCCAAGAAGATTGTCGACCGCAAGGATCCCGTCGTTTGGGACATCCTCGAAAACATCTTGAAGGGTCACCCGATTCTGCTGAACCGTGCTCCTACGCTGCACCGTCTGGGTATCCAGGCCTTCCAGCCGAAGCTCATCGAAGGTAAGGCAATCCGTCTGCACCCCTTGGTGTGTACGGCATTCAACGCTGACTTCGACGGTGACCAGATGGCTGTCCACGTACCGCTGGGTAATGCCGCTGTGCTTGAGGCCCAGATTCTGATGCTGGCATCGCACAACATCCTGAACCCCTCGAATGGTGCTCCTATCACCCTGCCTTCTCAGGACATGGTTTTAGGTCTGTACTACATCACCAAGCCTCGTAAGAGCACACCCGATCATCCGGTAAAGGGTGAAGGCATGTCGTTCTACTCGCCCGAGGAAGTCATCATCGCCCACAATGAAGGCCGTGCCGATATGCACGCCATCATTAAGGTTCGCGTCAAGGTGCGTGAAGAAGACAAACTCGTGACGAAACTTGTCGAGACCACCGTGGGCCGTGTCATCTTCAACCAAGTGGTGCCCGACGACTATGGCTTCATCAACGAGCTGTTGACGAAGAAGTCACTGCGTAGCATCGTCGGCGACATGGTGCGTATGGAAGGCACTGCCGTCACGACGAAGTTCTTGGACGACATCAAAAACATGGGTTACTACCAAGCTTATAAAGGTGGCTTGTCGTTCAACTTGGGTAACGTACTCGTTCCCCAGATGAAGAGCAACCTCATCTCTGACGCTAATGCCAAGGCCGCTGAAATCCGTGAGTTCGAAAAGATGGGCTTCATGGGCCCGAATGAGCGTTACAACCAGATTGTTGACCTTTGGACCGACGTCAACGCCAAGCTTACCCAAGAGGTGATGAAGGTGTTGTCGAGCGACGACCAAGGCTTCAACCCGGTGTATATGATGCTTCACTCCGGTGCTCGTGGTTCCGAGGCTCAGGTGTCACAGCTCTGTGGTATGAGAGGTCTGATGGCCAAGCCTATGAAGGCTGGCTCGGGCGGCT
>Ga0247608_10006045_pt1 | contig 12867 bp, 12 predicted proteins | sample 176DNAGHGlowgp2_FD_193490 | JGI IMG/M metagenome (GOLD analysis project Ga0247608, IMG submission 193490) | Sheep rumen microbial communities from Palmerston North, Manawatu-Wanganui, New Zealand - 1766 DNA GHGlow gp2 | ecosystem: Host-associated > Mammals > Digestive system > Stomach > Rumen ... | reverse complement strand
CCAATAAACTCATGAGTAGAAAGATAATCTTTAAAAAGATTTATTTGAGATATATTTGATATTACAAACCCTTTTACCATATAGTTAGCCAATATATCAGCTATGGAATTAGACACTTTTTTCATAACAGAATCTTTTAAAACAGATGGCATATAAATATAGCAATTTGTTGTATTAGATAATTCATCTATTTTATTTTTGTAATCTTTCATAAAAAAGTATTTTAGTGGAATGTAAACTTTATCAATATGTTGTAACTTAGAATAGTCTTCTGAAATGTTTAATATATTTAATAAAATTGAAACAGCTTTTTTATCTTTTATTTTAACAGATTCAGAAGCGGGTTCATTATTATTATTATTATTATCATTAGGTTCATCACAGTTTCTATGAATCTTATTTAATAGAATTCTTTCCAATTCTGAGATACAGTCTCTACGTAGCTGATTTAATTTACTAATACTAGGCACATATAAATTATCATCTAAAACAATATCAATTTTTTCAAATTCAAAAGGCGTTCCGCCAAGCTTATTAACTTGTTGAACAATTCTATCAGAAGTAATAGGTGTGTTTGTTGCTTCAACTGGTACTAAGTCCGAAGTAATTGTAAAGTCAATATCGTTGCAATTTGTATATATTTGCATACTAATAGGTTCGTTTTTATGTACCGTAATTCTACAATTAATTTTCTGTTTAATTTTTTCATTATTAACATATTCATTTGTTAAATCACACAAAGCTTTAGAACTCATCTTAAAGATTTTGTCATTTATGTTAATACGACCTTTAATTCTACCAATTTTTACAATATCACCCTTTTTAGCAGTAGGCACGTTTTTATTGTCAATCATCAATTCAGAAATAGTATAAGAGCCTTTTTCTTTTTCAAGACTGACAGTATCTCCAATTGAGATATCATCTTCCAACTTTAGAGTAATATATCCTTTATTTGGATTGAAATTATAAACTGTACCAATAAAAATCCCCATATTATTAGGCTTATCTTTATAAATGAATTTTTTGTTAGGATTTGGGTCTAAATATCCATTAGAGAATCCACCACGATTAAAAACTTGTAACAAATCTTTTCTGTCTTTTTCATCTATAACATAAGGTTTATTAGATTGTGCTAAATCAATATATTTTCGATAGATTCTTGTAACAGTTGATACATATTCTGGATTTTTTAATCTACCTTCTATTTTGAAACATGTAATTCCAAGATTTACAAGAGTAGGAAGTAGGTCAAGCGAACATAGATCCTTTGGACTAAGTAAATGTCCTTTATCTATGACAGTAGAATCTTTTAATAATTCATAAGGTAATCTGCAAGGCTGAGCACATTTACCACGATTTCCTGAACGACCACCAATCATGCTAGATAGTAAGCATTGACCAGAGTAGCAAATACATAAAGCTCCATGAACAAAAACTTCTATCTCAATATTTGAATTATCACAAATATGTTTTATCTCATCAACAGACAATTCTCTTGAAAGTACAACTCTTTTAAAACCTAGTCTTTCAGCTTCCAAGACACCATCTAAGTTATGAATGGTCATTTGAGTGCTTGCATGAATAGGTAAATCTGGGAAAAGTTCTATTAGTTTTTTAGCCAATCCTAAATCTTGTACAATAATAGCATCAATTCCATATTCATAGGCTTTTCTTGCAAGAGTAATAGCATCACTAAATTCATCATTTTTAATTAAAATATTTAAAGTTAAATTTGTTTTTACGTTTCTTAATTTAGCATATTCAATAGCTGCTTTTAATTCTTCATCATCAAAATTGTTGGCAGAAGCCCTTGCATTAAAAAGCTCACCACCAAAATAAACACAATCAGCTCCAGACTGAACAGCAGCTTTTAAACAATCAAAATCACCAACAGGTGATAATAGTTCTATTTTATTCATATTGAATCCTTTCTTGAAACATTTGGGAACGGTTCCAAAATGTTTCACCAACTTAAACTATATTGTAACATATTTTTTTGGATTTGCATACTATATCATATAAAATAAAAAAGGAGGTAGAAGATTATGCCAGAAGAAGGAAGAAGTTGCGGATGCGGATGTGGAAATAATGGAATCTTAGGTGGAATGTTTGGAGGAGATGGATGCAATAGTGAAATCTTATTCTTTATAATAGTTTTCTTATTATTATTTACAAACTGCGGATGTTGTGGAAGAAACTAGAATACATGAGACCAAGAGGGAAAGAGCAAATGAATATTACAATTCATTTGTTCTTTTGTTATAAAAAGTCGAAATAAGTCGATGAAAAGTCCAAATAATTTTAGTAATTATATTTATCTTTGGCAAAATATATGGTAATATATTTATAAATAAGATTAAAGGGAGGTCGACGTATTATGGAACAATTGGAAGATGAATTAAAAGAAATAGCTAATAAGGATTATGAACTATACGAATTAGTACATGAATCATTAGAAGATGTTAAAAACAACAATGTTATGACACTTGAAGAATTAAAAATGGAGGTTGCAACTTGGAAATAGTTATTACATCAAAAGCTAAAAATGACTTATATGGTTTCTTTTTCAAATCAAAGGGAAATACATCAAATAATGTTTTAAAATATATTGGTGAGGTGGTTGAATATATAGAAATAATAAAACAATCGCCTCATATAGGAAAAGCTATATATACCAATAAACATGGTGTATTTAGGCAATTAATATATAGAAAACATAAAATTTTATATATAATTATTAATAATAAAATCATAATCTTGCGTATAGTTCATTCTGCAAGAAAGTTTAATTTAAAAAGAAATTTAAATCTTAAGAATTTTCCAGATGTATAGAAACAATTTAATAAAATATGTGAGCACTATTCGATCCTGTTGTGAGTAGCTTTTTAACCATGTCTTTACGATTGTATAGATTAATATCTTTACAATTCAATAAAAAAAGAATATAATGAAAAAAAGTCAACAAGGAGATGTATAATAAATGTCAAAAAAGAGAGAAGATTATATAAGTTGGGATACATATTTTATGGGAGTTGCAATGCTTTCAGCACAAAGAAGTAAAGATCCAAACACCCAAGTTGGTGCGTGTATTGTAAGCCCAGATAATAAAATATTATCATTAGGATATAATGGCGCACCAAATGGCTATGATGACGAGCATATGCCATGGGATAGAGAGGGAGATTTTGTTAATACAAAATATGCATATGTGTGTCATGCAGAATTGAATGCTATTCTTAACAATAAAGGTTCTAGACTAGAAGGAGCAAGAATTTATGTTGATTTGTTTCCATGCAATGAATGTGCTAAGGCTATTATTCAGTCTGGAATTAAAGAAATCGTTTACAAATCGGACAAGTATAATGGAACTGATGGAAATGTTGTTTCTAAGAAAATGCTAGATTATTGTGGAGTTAAGTATAGGAAGTATGATGAAAAGAATGTTGAAATTAAGTTGGAGTTGTAAATGATAATATTATTCAAAAAAGTGAATATATCTCCTAGACAATTAATAAAACTTATAGTAGAATATTTAAGGTTCAATTTTAAAAGTTTGAGGAGTGAATTTAGTTATGTTATTAAAATATATAATAGTTTTTTTAGTTTCAATGGTACCATTAGTAGAATTAAGATTTGCAGTACCAATGGGGATAGGGTTTGGATTACCTAAAATACCATTGTATATAGTTTGCATTATAGGTAATATGTTACCTGTACCAGTTATATTCTTTTTCGCAAGAAAAGTATTGATATGGGGAAAAGACAAAAAATATATTGGCAAGTTTTTTACATGGTGCTATGAAAAAGGCGAAAAAGGTGGTAAAAAATTGCAAGAAAAAGCAGGTAGGGGATTATATTTTGCATTATTCTTATTTGTAGGAATTCCTGTACCTGGAACTGGTGCATGGACAGGAACATTAGCAGCAAGCTTTTTAGATATGGATTTTAAAAAGAGTGTTGTAGCCGTTATGGCTGGTGTTGTATTAGCAGGGGTTATCTCTGGATTAGTTGCAGCAGGAGCTCTTGGAGCATTCGGTGCTGTTTTTAGGTAGTTTTTGAAAATTGTAAAATTGGGGACGGAGAAAATTTTAAAAATTTAAAATTTTCTCCGTCCCCAATTTTAAATTTCAATTTCAGGCTGATATTTTTCAAGCCACATATTAACCTGACACAAATAAGCCATAAGCTGAGGCCCTGTCATAAGCTGACCAAACCAAGGCCTAGTAAATGCCTTGCCATCTGTTGCAAGAATTTCCAAAATATATTCTCTATTAAGCAAATTATTAATAGGAGCATTTTTATCAACCATAATCTTAGTAAGCATTTGTTTAACAGCAGCTAAATAAGTTGGGTTCCATGTCTTAGGATATGGACTTTTTTTACGATCAACAATTTCTTCTGGAAGTATATCTTTCATAATATAGCGCAACAATCCCTTTTCACGACCATTCAAAGCTTTCATCTCCCAAGGGATGTTCCATACATATTCAGCTAAACGATAATCACAGAAAGGAACACGAAGCTCAAATCCATTATACATAGCCATTCTATCAGAACGATCAAGCAATGTTTGCATGAACCAATTCATTGTCAAATGAGATATCTTTCTTTTCTCAGCTGTTTCCATTGAATCTTCATCTAATATTTGAACTTCTTTTAAGCTTTCATAATATCTAAAATCAATATACTCTTTCAAATTAACATGTTTACCAATTGCAGGATTTAATAGTTGTTGCCTTTCTGACAAAGCAATAGACCATGGGAAAGTTCCACTGTTTAAAGCATCTTCTCTAAAGAACCATGGATATCCGCCGAATATCTCATCAGAACACTCTCCTGTCAATGAAACGGTTGCCTCGGGTTTAACTTTTTGACAGAACAAAAGTAGGGAAGAGTCAACATCCGCCATACCGGGCAAATCCCTTGCAATCATAGCATCTTCTAATGTAGTTGCTAGTTCTGGTGTATCAAGCATAACAACTTTATGATTGGTTCCTAATTTATTTTTCATAATGTCAATATAATAGTTGTCGGAATTTGGCTGAAAATCAGTTTTGACGAAATTTTTATCATTATCTTTATAATCTACGGAGTAGGTAGTCAAACTGCCTAAATTTTTATTCTTACAATAATTAGCAGCATATAAAGTTATAATACTAGAGTCTAATCCGCCTGATAGGAAAGTACATAACGGTACATCAGATACTAACTGCCTTCTAATTGAATCTTCTAATAAAAATCTAGTTTTCTCACAAGTTATCTTCAAGCTATCCTCATGTGGCTTGCTAACCAATGACCAATATTTTTCCAAATGTAACCCACTTGAATTAAATACTCCGTAATGTCCAGGCTTCAGTTCAAAGATATTCTTAAACGCAACAGTTCCAGGAGTGTGGGCTGGACCAAGTCCAAATAACTCGCAAACTCCTTGCTTATCTAACCTTGCTTCAATACCAGGAAATTCTAAAATTGCCTTTATTTCTGACGCAAACACAAAATTATTATCGGTTATAGTATAGTAAAAGGGTTTAACACCAAAGTGATCTCTTGCAAAAAACAATTCCTGTTTCACATCATTCCAAATGGCAAAACCATAAATTCCATTTAATTTCTTAACAACATCATATCCCCACAATATAAAGCTTTTAAGCAAAACTTCTGTATCAGAATATGTTTCAAACTCAAATCCGTTTTCTAACAACTCATCTTTTAATTCTGATGTGTTATATAATTGCCCATTATAAACAATATGATAAGTACAATTATTATACTTAACAGTCATTGGCTGTTTACCACCTTTAGGGTCTATGACTATTAATCTCTTATGTCCAAGTACAGCATGTTTACTATAATAATATCCATCTTCATCAGGACCACGTTTCTTAATTGATTCATTCATTAATGTTATTATATTTTTACTGTTAGATATATCTTTTGTTAAATTAACAAAACCTACTATTCCACACATATAAATACCTCCAGTTTTAGTATATGTAAATTTTATATAAATGACACAAAATGAGATTGATTTCGTATTAATTAAGATATAGTGTTATTTACATAATTTGCATTTAGCATGATAATATGTTATAATATTTCCATAATTATTCGTAGCTATACGAACTATAATAAGAATAGCAAAGTAGCAAATTCTCTTATAATAATTATTGAGGAGGAAAGATAATGGAATGTATGGTTAAACTGAATTTAGGTGAATTTAGCTCTGAACTACGGAGTAAATTAGCCGAGGAGCTGAAAGATGCAAAAATGCTGACATTATTATCTGAAGATGAGGATGGACAGGTTAGATGCATGGTAGCAAAGAATTCTAATACATCAAAATTTTGTCTGGCCAATCTTGCAGAAGACGAAGATTGGAATGTCAGATGTGCAGTAGCAAGAAATCACAATGCATCAAGAGCTTGCTTGTCAAAGCTTGCAGAAGACGAAGATTTGGATGTCAGATGTGCAGTAGCAAGAAATCATAATACATCAAAAGCAGATTTGACAAAGCTAGCGGAAGATGAGGAATGGATTATTAGAGATGCAGTAGCAAGAAATCATAATACATTAAAATCTGATCTTACAAAGCTTGCAAAAGACGAAAATAGGTGGGTTAGATATTCGGTAGCGAATAACATTAATACACTGAGCTCAGATTTAAAAAAACTTGCCAATGATAAGGATGAGGATGTCAGAGCTGCTGTAGGAGGAAATCCTAATACACCAAAATCCAATCTTACAAAACTTTCAAAAGATAGTTCTGAAGACGTTAGAGCTAGTGTGGCCATAAACCCAAAAACACCGAAATCTGTTTTGGCAGAACTTGCAAATGATTACGATGAAGAGGTTAGAGATCATGTTGGAGGAAATAAAAATGCATCAGAAACAGATTTGCTAAAGCTGGCAGAAGATGAAGATATCGGCGTTAGATATGCTGTAGCAGGAAATTCAAGTACACCCCAAACTACTTTAACAATGCTTGCAAGAGATGATTTTGAAGATGTTAGAGCGAGTGTAGGAGGAAATCCAAGTACATTAAAATCTGATTTAGCAAAGCTTGCAGAAGATAAAGCTTGGGAGGTTAAAACTGCTGTGGCAGGAAATCCCAATACGCCAGAATCCGCGCTATTAAAACTTTCACAGGATGAAGATGAAATGATTAGAAATAATGCGATAAAAACACTTGAAGCCCTTAACAGTAATAAAAATGAATAATTCCAAAAAGGAGGTAGAAATTTCTACCTCTTTTTTCTTAATTTTAGTAACCATGATTGAATAAAAATATATTCTTTCGTATATAATAAAAAGGTACACAAATTTGACAAATAAATACATATGGTGTATAATATGTATTAGATAGTCAAATGACAATTAAATACATAACGAATGTAAAATGTATTTGAAAGTCAAAAAAGGAGGTGAGTATTATGGTAAGAACAGACAAAATCAAACAATTAATTGAATCAAACAATGGCATAATCACAACCAAAATCTTAGATGAAAACAAAATACATAGACAATATCTAAAAAATCTCGTTGATGAAGGATATTTAATAAAAGTATCAAGAGGATTATATGTTAGACCTGATAAAGATATAAATGAATATTATATTATGGGTGAACAATACAAAACAGGAATTTTTTCCCATAATACTGCACTATATTTTTATGATTTAACAGATAGAACTCCATTTGAATTAGATATGACATTCCCAAGCAATGTACGTATTTCAAATGATATGATTAATTCGCACTATATTAGCAAAGACAAGATTGAAATAGGGTTAACTAAAAAGGAATTAGAAGATGGAACAACAATAAGATTGTACAATATGGAAAGAACAATATGTGATATCATTAGAGATAGAAACAAAATTGATTCACAAATATTTAATACTGCTTTAAAAGAATATATGAAACGTAATGATAAAAACTTGAATTTATTATATGAATATGCTAAAAAATTCAATATTTTAAAAATTTTAAAAATGTATTTAGAAGTGTTGGGATAAAAAATATCCCAACATTTTTTATATACTGTTGCATTTTTTGTCGTTTATTATATAATGATGTCATAACAAAAGACTTAAATAATAAACGGAGGAAAAGCCATGCAAGGAAATGTAATGAGTTTTAAAGCAAAAATCAACAATTTATCAAAGGAAAAGAAGGTAGCACCACAATCAGTTCTGCAAGTATATATGTTAGAAAGATTACTGGAAAGAATAGCACTATCGCCATATAAAGATAATTTTATTTTAAAAGGTGGAATGTTAATTTCAGCAATTCTAGGAATGTCAAGTAGATCAACAATGGATATGGACACAACTGTAAAAGGGTTTGAACTAACAGAAGAAAATGCTACAAAAATACTAAACGAAATATGCGCTATAGAATTAGATGACGATATAACCTTTAAGATGAATAAGATAGAATTAATAAGGGAAGATGATGATTATAATGGTTACAGAGCTACATTTGAAGCTAAATTTAAAAATGCAATGCCTGTAATATTTAAAATCGATATAACAACAGGAGATGCAATTACATATAAAGAAATTGAATATGATTACAACTTAATGTTAGAAGACCGTAAAATTCCGGTATGGTCATACAATCTTGAAACAATTTTAGCAGAAAAGTTTGAAGCAGTGATAAAAAGAGGTATTACAGGTACAAGAATAAGGGATTTTTATGATGTATACATGTTAATAAATACTCAAGAAGAAAATATAAATAAAAAACTTCTAACAGTTGCAATTAATTTAACATCAGAGCATAGGGAATCTTTAGATTTAATAAAAGATTGGAAACATTCATTAGAATTATTAAGAAATGATGAAGATATGATTAAAAGATGGAAAATTTATCAAAAAACATATTTTTATGCTAGAGAAATTGAATATAGTGAGTTAATTGAAAGTATTGAAAAAGTTGGGAATATTTATGATAAGTATTCAAGCAAAGTAAAAAATTAAAATATTCTTTGTTACAAATTTAAAAGTCTCAAAAAAATTTCCTATCCAACTATTGACAAATTTAACAAACCCTAGTATAATTTTAAAGTGACATTAAAAATCGGTATAAATTAAAAATAGATATACAATCTAGATAACATAAGGAGGGAATTAACATGGCACAACCAAAAAGAAGATGGTCTAAAGCTAGAACACATTTAAAAAGATCTACATGGCAATTAAAAGCTAAAAACTTAGTTGAATGCCCACACTGTCATGAAATGATGATGCAACATAGAGCTTGCCCAAGTTGCGGATATTATAATGGAGAACAAGTAGTTTCAGTAAATGAAGCTGAATAATAAAAAATAACACAATATTAGCTATTGTGTTATTTTTTATTTTTTAAGTTAACAATAAAGTACGACGTGCAAATGACTGATATTCTTCAGATACTACTTCATTTAAATTGTTTTTGGTAAACGCTAATGAAACAAGTTTTGAACTATAGTTGTTAGTCTTGGAATTTACAATCTTATACACATTTAATTTGAAAGCACCATTTAATGTATTCACTATATGAATAACGGTGTAACCAGGTAGTGCAGTATATCCATTTTTGTAGTCAGGAGTTAATTCCTTGCCGTTGTCGTCCAAAACCCATATTCTCTCATTTAAAGAAAGATTTTTTGTCGGAATCTGATGCTTTTTTGGCTTGTAGTGAGGAATAAGTATTGCGGAAGCCTTTTCCTTCTTCAAAATTGAATTATCAATTTCATCAGATTCATTAGTATCTTCATTTTGCTCAGGTTCTTCTTTGTTTTCATCCAAATTATCCTCATAACTAAAATCAGAAGTATAATATGGTGATAATGTTAGTGCTGAGAATATTCTGTCTTTAAAAATACTTGCATCAGAAGGCTGCAATAGCTTATACGGAATATAATTCATTTTATATTCAAGACACTGTCTTATATCAGAAGAAAGCACTATCGCATTATACTTCTCTACAAGTGTTGAAATGTCAGAGTTTTCATCTTCAGAGCAATATAGCGAATAAGTATTATCTGAATCAAAAATAAAAAAATGAATTAAAGGAGCATTTTGCGTTTTAACACGAGTATCTTCAAGAGACTCTACGAACTTATGAGTCAAAATAAATTTGTTTGCACCAATACTTTTTGCAGTTTGTACAATTTCTTCAATTGAAGCCATGTTAATCAGGTCAACATTAAGAATAACATTTTTTCCAGCAGGATTAGGTGTATACTCTACAATTTCTGATTCATCAAAGCTAGTAAATACAGAAACTTTTATGTTACGTGATTTTGCACGAAGGCCAAGCACATAATCATGAGTATAGAGCTCATAATTGTTTTCAGAGCAATACCATAGCAGCTGATTATCAACATAATTGTTAAAGCATGTATCTTTAGGCAAATCGACAATCGTGCAAAAATTAGAATCAACATCATCAAGAATACTTGAAACTAACGTAAACGCATTATCAATTCCTGTTTTTTTCGCATCAGATGAAATTGAAAGTTTTAACAATTCATCGTATACAGCTGTGGTAATTATGTTTTCGACGTCTTCATTGTACAGAATACTTGTTAACTCTTGAGATGGAATATTACATATGCAAGTGTCCCAGACTACAGATTTATTAATTTTAGTTAATAATCTGGAAATGGTTTTATCTGTATAATTTGTTTTTAAAACTGAAATTATATCAGATATTCCATAGTAAGTCAGGTTTTTCGTACATAAGAATTTCCGAATCTCAGATTCTTTTAGAACTTTGTTGGATTTCGCTTTATCAGGCTCAATCAATTTCCGAAGTTCTTTTGCCAATACCTTTTGATTAGTATGAGCTAATTCGGTAATAAGCATTGCTTACTAACCTTCCTTTCAAAATAATTTCTCATAAGAGATGACATTAGTATATCACATAAGACAAAGTTATGTCAATTACATAGCAAGTACGTATCTAAAAAGACACCAAAAAAATAGTTTGACTAATCAAGCAAAATGTTATAAAATAGAGAGCGTAAAAGAGGTGAAAAAATTGAGAAAACCAACAGTAGCAATAGTAGGTAGACCAAATGTAGGAAAATCTACATTTTTTAATTACATAGTAGGTAAAAGAATTTCAATAGTAGAAGATACTCCAGGAGTAACAAGAGATAGAATATATGCAGATGCAAATTGGAGAGGAATGGACTTTACTTTAATAGATACAGGAGGAATTGAGCCTGAAAGTGAAGACATAATTATTTCCCAAATGAGAACACAAGCCGATATGGCGGTTGCTATAGCAGATGTGATTCTTTTTGTAACAGATTTTAAACAAGGTGTAACTGAAGCAGATAAGGAAATTGCCTTAATGCTAAGAAAGTCTGGCAAACCAATTGTTTTAGCATGTAATAAGGCTGATAATTTTGGAAAGATATCTGATGATATATATGAGTTTTACAATTTAGGACTAGGAGATCCGTATCCTGTATCAGCTGTTAATGCAATAGGCATAGGAGATGTGTTAGATGCAATATATGAGGAGCTTCCTAAAAATGACAATAACGAGGATGACAGTACTATCATTAAAGTTGCAATTATTGGAAAACCAAATGTAGGAAAATCATCATTAGTTAATAAAATTTTAGGAGAGAATAGAGTAATTGTAAGTAATATTGCAGGAACAACACGTGATGCTATAGATTCTGAATTTGAAAATGAATTTGGTAAATATGTTTTTATTGACACAGCTGGAATTAGAAGAAAAAGCAAAGTTACGGAAAATCTTGAAAAATATAGTGTTATGAGAACATTGTTAGCAGTTGAAAGAGCCGATGTATGTATATTAATGATAGATGCAAATGAAGGGGTAACAGATCAAGATGCAAAAATTGCAGGTGAAGCTCATGAGGCTGGAAAAGGTATAATAATTGCGGTAAACAAATGGGATGAATATGAAAAAGATACAAATACTACAGAGAAGTATAAAAAAGAAATATACAATAAATTATCATATTTATCATATGCGCCAATAATATTCATTTCAGCAAAAACAGGACAAAGAATAAACAAACTATATGAATTAATAAATACAGTAGCAGATCAAAATGCAATGAGAATACCAACATCTGTACTAAACCAAGTTTTAAATGAAGCAATTGCAATAGTACAACCACCATCAGATAAAGGAAAAAGATTAAAACTATTCTATATGACTCAAGCGAGTACAAAACCACCAACATTTGTTGTATTTGTAAACGATAAGCAACTATTCCATTTCTCATACGAGAGATATTTAGTAAATCAATTAAGAAAAGAATTTGTACTTACAGGTACTCCAATTAGAATTATAGTAAGAGAGAAGAAAGATGAAAAATTTTAAATGGAGACTGATAAACTTTTAAAATAAGTGACAGATAAGAGGAAACTCTATAAATAACAAAGGAGGAATTTAATTATGATGGCAACATATATTTTAATGGCAGTTATTGCATACGCAATAGGAAGTGTTAATTTTTCAGTAATTTTAAGTAAAAAAATGGCAGGATTTGATGTAAGAGAAAGAGGAAGTGGAAACGCAGGAACCACAAATATGCTAAGAAGTGTAGGAAAGGGACCAGCAGCACTTACGTTAATATTAGATATTCTAAAGGGAGTTGTAGCAATTTTAATTGCTAAATTCATAGTTGGAAATATTGCAAGTGAAGCTAATACAGCAATACTTGTACAAATCGCTGGATTTTTTGCTGTAGTTGGACATACATTCCCAGTGTTCTTTGGATTTAAAGGTGGAAAGGGAGTAGCTACTTCACTAGGAGTTTTACTAGTAATGAATCCACTTATTGGGGGAATTTGTTTAGTATTTGCACTTGTTGTAATGGCATTAACAAGA
>Ga0247608_10006044_pt1 | contig 12867 bp, 16 predicted proteins | sample 176DNAGHGlowgp2_FD_193490 | JGI IMG/M metagenome (GOLD analysis project Ga0247608, IMG submission 193490) | Sheep rumen microbial communities from Palmerston North, Manawatu-Wanganui, New Zealand - 1766 DNA GHGlow gp2 | ecosystem: Host-associated > Mammals > Digestive system > Stomach > Rumen ... | reverse complement strand
AAATATAATACATTTACATTAATGTACATAGATACAAATAATGGATTTGTAACAGAAAAACCTATTAAACTTACTAAAGATGGTGATTACTTAGTGGGTACATTAGATCATTTAAGTGAATATGCTTTAAATGGTAAATATGTAGATAATAATGCGTCTACACCTAATACAGGTGATAATATAATGTTCTATGTTTCAACTTTAGGATTAAGTTCTATCTGTCTTTTAGGTTTAGGAATTTACACTAAAAAGAAAAAATTTAATTAATATATGAACAGGATTAAAAATCCTGTTTTTTTATGTTATAATTTTATTAGGTGGTATTATGAAGAAACTAATATTCATAAGTGCAGTTAGTGGTGTCGGTAAAACAACAACTATTGATTATATTAAAAATAATAATTTATTAGATGATTATGATATATTTGATATAGATAATTTAGTTAATATTCATGATTATAATAGTGATGAATATAATTTATTTTATGAAGATGCAATTAAAAAAGCAGTTATATTATCAAAAAATAATAATATAATTATTGGATCTTGTATTAATCCGACTGATATAAATAAAATTACTATACCAGATGGTATTGAGAAGATAGAAATGGTATTGATTTATTGTTCTAACGGTGAATTAAGAAATAGATTAAAAGCAAGAGATGAAAGTAGAAATTGTAGTAGTGATGAGTTTATAAATGGACAGATAGAATATCAAAACTATATGCTTAATCATTCAGAGTTATATTCATTTAAAATAGATAATACATCTCTAGATGTGAGTGAAGTAGCAAAAATAATTATTAATTATTTAAAAAATGATACAAATAATAATACTAAATAAAGGAGATATTGATTATGAAAAAACTATTTATATACTATTCATTAACTGGTAGTGGTGATGTAGTAGCTGATTATTTTAAAGATAAAGGATATGAAATAAGAAAAGTAATACCTAAACATAGATTACCAAAGAATTTTTTCTTATCTATGATGGTAGGTGGTTTTAAAGCGGCTATTAATAAGAAAGATAAATTAGTTGACTTTGATAAGGATATAGCTAATTATGATAAAATAGTAATTGGTTCTCCTATATGGTTTGATAGAATAAGTACTCCAATAAATACTGTACTTAATAGATTAGATATAGATGATAAATTTAATTTTGTTTTCTATAGTGGTGGTGGACAAGCAAATAATGCTAGTAAAAAGATTAAAGATTTATATAATATAGATTCTATAATCTTAAGATCACCAAAAGATAATAAAAAAGAATTAGATAAATTAAAGAATATATAATACACTGGAGGTTTAATATGAGTTTTTATGATGAATTAGAACATGAATTTAAAAATGCTGGTTTAGTTGGAAAAAAAGTTTCAGTACCTGACGAATTAAAACCAAGTAATAAAGATTTTATGGAATTAGATAATAGAATAGCTATTAAAACTGAAGAAAATAGAAATATGTTATATAAGAGTGGTATATATGCACAAAATGGTATGCCTTGTGGAAGTGGAAATATAAAAAATATTTCATTTTCTAATGTTGTTTTTCAACCGGTTAAAATTAGGCATGTATCAGATCAAAGTATAGCTAGATGTAATAAGAATATTGAACCAGTAATCAAGGAAAATAGAAAAGTATTTCAGAAGATTTTTCAACATGATGATCAATCAAGACCTGATATATATTTTTAGCAAGTAGGTGATAATATGACAAATATTTATTTGAAATTTCCAACAATTGAAGATAAGGAAAAGTGGATAGATTATATTAAAGAATTTCGTGAAGATGATATAAATGCTACACCTTTAGGTTGCAATGAAAATATTGACTATGAAAACTGGATAATTAGAGTTCAGAATTCTCATAAAGGTATAGATTTGGAAGAAGGAAGGGTTCCATCTTCAAATTATTTTGTAATGGATGAAAATAGGATAGTTGGAACTTTATCTATAAGACACAATATTAATACTGATTTTCTTTCACGAATTGGTGGACATATAGGATATGGTGTAAGACCTAGTGAAAGAAGAAAGGGCTATGCTACAATAATACTTAATTTAGAACTTGAAAAATGTGATGAATTAGGATTAGAAAATGTATTAGTAACATGTAAAGAAGATAATATTGCCTCAGCTAAAACAATTGAGAATAACTGTGGTATTTTAAAAGAAGTAATATTTGATTCACAGGAAAACTGTAATTTTAAAAAATATTGGATAAATGTAAAAGAAGCATTGAATAAAAAGAGGGAAGATAATGGTATTAAAACAAATAAATAATGTTTCATATAAATTAAGAGAAGAACAAGATTTTGGCTGGCTTAATGATTATGGTATTGTTTTTTCAGTAATTGATGAAACTGGTAGTGGATGTATATCATTTGGTGTACAAAAAGATAATAAAAAATATTTTTTCAAAATAGCAGGGGCTAAAACAGTAGATGCTGAAGTATCTGTTGAAGAATCTATTAGATTACTTAAAGATGCTGTACAAAAATATAAAACCATAAAAAATGATAATTTAATTAAATATGTTGATTCATTTATGAAAAACGATTGTTTTGTAGTCATATTGAATTTGCTTTGGGTGAATGTTTATTTGATCATTGGAATTTTGATAGATATAAAGAAAATAATATTATAGATACACCTATGTATAAGTTTAAAAAATTACCTATAGAAAAAAGATTAAATGTTATAGAAAAATTATTTGTATTTTTTGAACATGTAATTGATAGTGGTTATGTAGCAGTTGATTTTTATGATAGTAGTATTATTTATGATTTTGAACATGATAATGTTACTTTTTGTGATATAGATTTATTTAGAAAAATGCCTACTACTAATGATTTAGGAAAAGACTATTTTGGAACAAAAAGATTAAAAGCACCTGAAGAAAATGAATTAGGTGCTATAATAGATGAGAAAACAAATATATTTACATTAGGTGCAATTATATTTGATATGTTAAGTGATGTTAAAAATAATGATGATAGGTATAAACTAGGTATCTTTATTCCAAATAGTATTGAAGATTTTGAACTATCTAATGAAGTATATAATGTACTATTAAAAGCAACTAGTTATGACAGAAATGAAAGATATAATACTATAAGAGAATTTCATAATGAATTTAATAGAGTAAAATAAAAAATTGACCAATATTAAGAATATAAATATATTGGAGGTAAATATGTTATTTAATGAATTTAATGTTTATAATAATGAAGGTAAAAGTAATTGTGTTATAAGATCATTATGTAAGGCATTTGATGAAGAATATGAGAATGTATATAGTGAATTATGTTTAATTGCTAAAGAATTAAATTATGAATCTTTTAATGATATAGAAGTATTTGAAACATATATGAAACGAAGAAATACTAATAGTATTGACTATGGTAAAGATATAAAAATAAAAGATTTGAACTTAGAAAGCGGAAAATATTTGGTATTTTGCTGGGATAAAAATGAATTCTATCATATGGTTTCAATAATTGATAATGTAGTGTATGATAAAGATGATAGAAGTTTAGAATTATATACAATTACTATATATAAAGAGAATGAGCTAATAAAAGAATAAAGGATTTGATCCAAATGAATGAAAATAAAACGAATATAAACTGGTTGATTACAACACAGTAACTAACAAATTTAGGGGGAAAGCATATGAAAGTAATTAAACATGAAAACAAATTTGGATTAATAATATCTTTTCAAGAATTTGAAAAACAATTTGATGTATCATTTGGCGGTAATTTAGATTTATATTGGACAATTCGTTCAAAAAATGAGAATGACTGTCATGAATTTATGATCACAAAAGAAAACTATGAAGTATATAGATTGTTTGAAGAATTATTTGATGATATTGAAAATATTAAAATATATACTGAACCTATTATTCCTTTTTATCTAGAAACTGAAGAAGAAAAACAAGAGTATATTAAAAATCAAAAAGATGAAATAGAATATGAAAAAAATAAATATAGATTATTCAATCATTCAAATTATAATGAATTATTTGATAAAGAAAATAATACTATTACATGGTATTCAGATGAAACTAATCATGAAGTTGCCAATATACTAAAAATAAAAAAAGAAAAAGAATCTTTTAGATTAGAATTTTCTATACAACCATATAAAGAAGGATATGATAGGGATTTTAATTCTTTGAATTATATTCCAATTAGATTTAGAAATTCTGGCAGTTCGTATGAACCATTTAATGTAATATTTATGAGGATGTATGAAAAAATGAAACAAATTGATGATATTAATGACTATGGACACCAAATTCATATGGAAGAGTATTTATATAGTCAAAATAAAATAAAAAAACTAATATAAATTGGTTGATTACGATTTATCCAAGAATGGAAGAAAACCTAGGTAAAATATGGGATTGTGAGATTTAATATCTTGCATGTTTTATATAAAAAATAAGATGAAATAGCCAAAAATTATAAAAAATGACTATTTTTATGCAAAAATAGGTGGAGAAGTTTAAAGGTGATTACGCCACCTAATAATAGAATGATAGAGGTAAAAATATGGACGAAGTTATTAATAAAATAGTTGAACAACACAAAGAATTATTTGGTAATAATTCTAGTGTTGAAAGGATTAATGTTGGATTTACTAATACAATTTATAATGTAAATGATTCTTTTATTGTTAAGATATGTACTGATATTGATAATGAAAGCAAATTTCAAAATGAAATAGATTTTTATAAAGCAAATGAAGCGAATAGTTTAATACCTAAAATGTATTATTCAAATACTAAAAAATTAGAAGTTCCATATTATTATGAAATACTTGAAAAAGTTGAAGGTGTAACCCTTTATAATGTATGGCATACTTTTACGGAAGAACAAAGAGAAGATATTATTAGACAATTATGTGATGCAATGAAAAAAATGCATTCTAATATTGGTGAAAAATATGATTGGGTTGAATATAATAAGAATAAATTTAACATTTCATTTAATGAAGCAAAAAATAAAAATTTATTAAGTAAAGATGAAATCGAAATTATTGATAGTGCATATTCTTTATTTGATAAGTATTTAAAATCTGATGAGTTTGTTCTAATTCATAATGATTTGCATTTTGATAATATATTTGTAAATAATGGTAAAATCAAAGTTATAGATTTTGAAAGATCTATGTATGCACCGAAAGATTTTGAATTACATATTATTTATTATATGGTAAGACAACCTTGGAAACATGCAAACGAAGAGTGCGAAAAATATACAAATGTTGAAGATTATAGAAACGTAATGGCTTACATAGAAAAATACTACCCAGAAATAATTAATACGCCTAATTTATATAAGAGGTTAGCAATTTATGACCTTATATATGAATTCTCTCATTTTGTTAAATTTTTGGATTATTATGATGAATTAAAAGATGCTGTAATGTCTGCGGCAAAAAGAATTATATAAGAGGTGAAATTATGAAAAAAATTGGGTATGTTTGTACAACGGGGCCAAGTTTAAACAATATAGAAAAGATAAATAAATTATTTGAATTAGGTATGACAACTATTAGATTCAATATGAGTTATAGAGAAAAGTGCATGATTGATGAATTAACTCCACAAATAATAAACAGTAGATATGATATAAAAACTATGGTTGATTTATGTGGACCAGAAATTAGAATAAATATTTCAGAGCCAATTAATATTATAAAAAATAACGTTTATACAATTGGTAAGGATATTAAAATAAAAGAAGGTAACCTTGATGTTTTAAACATTGGAGATATAATAGTTTTTGGTGATGGTGAAATATCATTTAAGATTATTGAAAAAGACGAGTATTTAAAATGTATATCACTCAATAATGGAATTTTAAAAAGAAATAAAAAGATAACAAATGAAAAACTATGCAAAACTATTCCATTCTTATCAGAATCTGATATTAATGATATAAAACATGCAATGGAATTAAATATAGATTATTTGTGTGTTTCATTTGTAAATACAGTTGAAGATATTAAAAGAGTAAGAGAAATCACAAATGATAAAATAAAGATTATTGCTAAAATAGAAACTGTAGAAGGTGTTATTAATTTAAAAGATATTCTTTCTGAAGTGGATGGAATAATGATAGGTAGAGGAGATTTAGGAGTTAGATATCCTTTATCTGAGTTAGGAAAAGTTCAAAAAGAAATTTGTAAAATAGTAAAAGATTCAAATAAAAAGTTGATTGTAGGTACTGGTTTTTTATCAAGTATGAAAGAAAATGAAATCCCTACTAGAGCAGAAGTTAATGACCTATATAATACAATATTAGATGGTGCGGATGAAATAATGTTTTCTGGCGAGACGGCAAGTTCAATTTCACCTGAAAATGTTCTTAAAACTGCAAATGAAATAGCTGAAATTATTAATTAAGCAAAGGAGTTGATCCAAATGAATGAAAATAAAACTAATATAAATTGGTTGGTGTTTATTTAGTCTAAGATTCATTCAAACTCCTATAAAATAAGGTAGAAGTAATGATTAGCTAATTACATATTTTGAAAATAAATAATAAAAAATAGTACAAAAATATAGAAAAGATACTAAAAAAACTATAGTATTTGATACTTGATATTGACAGTCTAAGATTTCTTTATAGAGGTGAAACTATGAATTTAAAATATATTATTTTTGATTTTGGAAAAGTATTGGGTTATCCAATATCAGGTAAGTGGTTTTTAACTCCAAAGTTTATGTCATTTTTAAGTAATTTAAATATGGATATGAATAAAGTAAAAGATGTTATTTCTGAAAACAAATATTTAGTTAAAGATGATCTTCCTATTAAAACGTTGGAAGAAGAATATAATATGTTCATTAGTTTTTATTCAAATATATTGGATGGTTTAGGATTGAATAAAGATATGGCAAAAGAAATAGCTTTCGATAAAGTTTATAACAATAGTGAATATCTACTTTATGATGATGTAAAAGATGTATTAAATGTATTAAATAAAAAATATAAACTAATAATGCTTACAAATAATTTTCCAAGTATTATTGATTATTTAAAACATGAAGATATATATGATTTATTTGACAAAGTCTATGTTTCTTCTATTTGTGAAACATCTAAAAATGAAGAAAAGTTTTTTGACATGGTAATTAACGATTATAATATTAAAGAAAGTGAAGCTCTCTTTATTGATGATTTTGAAGATAATCTTGATATTGGAATAAGAAAAAAATTAAATGTAATTATGTTAGACAGGGAAAATAAAAAAGAGTCTAAATATAAAAAGATTTCTAATTTAGTAGAATTAGAAAAAATTTTATAATATGAATTGCCATATGACTAGGTAACTATTATGGTTAACTTGGTATTGGATTAGTCTAACTACGATAAAAGACCTAAAAAAGGACGAAACTATATAAAATTTCGTCTTTTTTATGTTATAATTGAATGGAAATGGAGTGATTCCTATGGATAATAAAACTAACATCAACTGGTATCCTGGTCATATGGCTAAGACTAGACGTGAGATTAAAGAAAAGATTGATATGATAGATATTATTTATGAAGTAATAGATGCAAGAATGCCTATTAGTTCTAAAATAGTAGATATCGATGAAATAGCTAGAAATAAACCACGTATAGTAATAGTTACTAAATATGATTTATGTGATAAAGAAGAAACTGATAAGATACTTAATATGTATAAAGAAAGTGGATCTATTGTTATACCTGTTGATTTAATTAATGGTAAAAATACTAATCTAATTGTTTCTAAGACTATGGAAGTATTAGAAGATATGAATAAGAAAAGATTAGAAAAAGGATTGCAGAAACGTAGTGTACGTGCTTTAATAGTAGGTATACCAAATGTTGGTAAAAGTACATTAATTAATAGACTTGTTGGTAAGAAAGCTGCAGGTGTTGGTAATAGACCAGGAGTTACTAAGAATCTAAATTGGATTAGAATTAATAAAGATATAGATTTACTTGATACTCCAGGTATATTATGGCCTAAACTTGAGAATCAATATCAAGCTTCAATATTAGCATCTTTATCATCTATTAAAGAAGAAATACTTGATAATCAAAGAATAGCTATTTTTATATTAGAAATATTAAATAAACTATATAAAGATAGATTACTTGAAAGATATAAATTAGATGATATAGATTTATCAGATTTAGATAACTTACTTACAACAATAGCTAGTAAAAGAGGTGCACTACAAAAAGGAGGAATACCTGATTATGATAAAGTATATAATATCATAATCAAGGACTTAAAAGATAATGCTTTCGGTAATATTACGTTAGATAGGTTGGGGGGATAATAATGAATAAAGAACTTGATGAAAGGATAAATGAATTTTTTTTAAATAATAATGTAACTGAAGTACCTAAAACATATAAAGAAAAATTAATTGTTTTAAGAAATTTAGCTAATGGTTTTGAATCAGATGTAGTTGAAATGGATGAACATTGTAATAAATTATATGCACCTGATGATATGGATATAAATGTTTATTTAATTAATCTTTCAAAAGTAGAGAATAAATATGAAGAAGCAAGAGATTTAATAATTGATGTTAAAACTGAAATAGTTATGGAGAATATAGATAACTTTACTCAGAAAATTAAAAAAATATTTAAGAAATAGATAATCTATTTCTTTTTTGATATAATTAAGTTGGTGATATGATGGAAGACTTATATAAATATGAAAAAGAGTTATGGAATAAAGGATATAAATATATTGGTGGAGTAGATGAAGTAGGACGTGGACCACTTATTGGTCCTGTTGTTACTGCATGTGTTGTATTAGATAAAGATTTTAAACTTGAAGGACTTACTGATTCTAAAAAACTATCTGAGAAAAAAAGAGAAGAATACTATGAATATATAATTAATAATTGTGTATGTTATGCTATAGGAGAGTGTTCACCAGACGAGATAGATAAATACAATATTTTAGAAGCTACTAAAATAGCTATGAAGAAAGCAATTACTTCAGTTAATAAGAAACTAGGACTTGATTATATATTAATAGATGGTAATATGAAATTCGATTTAGATAAACCATATATGTCTATAGTAAAAGGTGATAGTAAAAGTATTAGTATTGCAGCTGCATCTGTTGTAGCTAAAGTAACACGTGATAGAATGTTAATTGAGTTAGATAAGAAATATCCGATGTATGGATATAAAGATCATAAAGGATATCCAACTAAGAAACATTTAGAAGCAATAGAAAAATATGGACTTATAGATGGATATAGAAAGACATTTAAACCAGTAAGTGATATTATAGAAAAAAGTCTTGATAAAAAGTAAATAATGGGTTATTATAACTCGTAGAGGTGGTTTTGTGAACACAATGGATTTTGAAACAGATAGAAAAAAAGAGATACGATTAGATACAGTAATTGATTATTTTAAACTATTATATATAGAGAAATTAACTCATAAAGAAAACTATAGTGCATTTAAAATGATAAATGGAGAAAAGATATTTAATAAAGTATTAGAAGCTAATAAGGAAGGATATATATCATTAACTGATACTAATTTTCAATTATTATATAGCTTAAATAGTTTATTAGAAACTGTATCAAAACAATCTCATAGTTTAAGTTATAATGAACAATTCTATGAATTAGATTGGTTAAAAGAAATAGTAAGTGTAATACCTGAACAAGATAAAGCATGTGATACTATAATAGATATGAGTTCAAATGAGGTGTTTATTAAAATTATTAAACCAGCATTAGAAAATATGACTATAAAGAATCAAGACAAATGTGTAAATATGGATAGAGTTTCTAAAATTCTTGAAGTAGCTAAAAAGAATAAATAATAGAAAAGTGTTAACTATTTATAGTTAATTTTTTCTTTTTTTAAAATTATTTGGTATTAATTATATTTTTCTAGTATAATAATTATTAGAATATAGAAATGAGTGATATTATGGCAAAAAATTTAGTAATAGTGGAATCTCCTGCTAAAAGTAAGACTATAGAGAAATACTTAGGTAGTGATTATAAAGTTTTATCATCTAAAGGGCATATTAGAGATTTAACTACTACTGGTAAATATGGACTTGGAGTAGATATTGATAATGACTTTAAACCTAATTATGCATATATAAATGGTAAGAAGAAATTAGTAGATGACTTGAAGAAAGAAGTAAAGAATTCTGATAAAGTATTTCTTGCTACCGACCCAGACCGTGAAGGAGAAGCAATTTCTTGGCATTTATATGATGCTTTAGGATTAAATGATAAGAACTATGAAAGAGTATTATTTCATGAAATTACTAAAGATAAAGTATTAGAAGCATTTAAAGAACCTAGAAAGATTGATTATAATTTAGTTAAGAGTCAAGAAACAAGAAGAATACTTGATCGTATTATAGGTTTTAGATTGTCTAAATTAATGCAATCTAAAACTGGGGGAACTAGTGCTGGACGTGTACAAAGTGTTGCTTTAAAGTTGATTGTTGATAGAGAAAGAGAAATAGAAGCTTTTGTTAAAGAAGAGTATTGGACTATTACTGCATTATTTAATGGGTTTGATAGTGAACTATTTGAATATAAGAAGAAAAAGATTGAAATACCTACTGAAGAAGAAGCTGATAAAATACTTTCTAATTTATCAGATACATATAAACTTGAAAGTATAGAAGAAAAACTAAAGAATAGAAAGAGTAAAGCTCCTTTTATAACTAGTACATTACAACAGGATGCATCTACTAAATTAGGATTTCCTGCTAAAAAGACTATGCAAATAGCTCAAAAGTTATATGAAGGTATTGATATTGGTACTGAGACTGTAGGTTTAATTACTTACATGAGAACAGATTCTATTAGACTATCTGATACATTTGTAGGTAGTGGAATGCATTATATAGAAGAGCATTTCGGTAAAGAATATATTGGTCATCAAAAGACAAGTAAAAAGACTGATAATGTTCAAGATGCACATGAAGCTATTAGACCAACTAGTGTATTAAGAGAACCTGATAGTATTAAACAATACTTATCTACTGATGAATATAAATTATATAGTTTGATATATGCAAGAGCTTTAGCTAGTATTATGGCTGATGCTAAGATTAATCAAACTACAGTAATATTTAATAATAATGATTATTTATTTAAGACTACAGGTGGAGTTTTAGTATTTGATGGTTATTTAAAAGTATATAGTGATTATGAATCAAGTGAAGATAAAGTATTACCTGAGTTTACTGAAAAGGAATATAAAGCTACTGATATCGAAAAGAAACAACACTTTACACAACCACCATCAAGATTCACTGAAGCTAAACTAATTCAAGAAATGGAAAAACTTGGTATTGGTAGACCATCTACATATGCTACTATTATTTCTAATATTAGAGATAGAGGATATGTTAATATGGAAGATAAGAAGTTTGTTCCAACTAGTATTGGATTTGAGGTAACTGATAAACTTCAAGAATTCTTTAGTGATATTATTAATGTAGAATATACTGCTAATATGGAAAATGATTTAGATAAGATAGCAGAAGCTAAAGAAGATAATATAAAAGTACTTAGAGAATTCTATAATAAGTTTGATCCAATTCTAACTAAAGCATTCGGAGAAATGGAAAAGAAAGCTCCAGAATCAACTGGAGAGTCTTGTCCTGAATGTGGTAATCCACTTGTTATTAGAAAAGGTAAATTTGGAGAATTTGTTGCTTGTTCTAATTATCCTAACTGTAAGTACATAAAGAAAGAAGAAAAACAAGTTAAAGAGATAATGGATTGCCCTATATGTAAAAAAGGTAAAATAGTCGAAAAGACTACACGCAAAGGTAAAGTATTCTATGGATGTAATAACTATCCATCATGTAAAGTGGCAACATGGGATATACCTAATGGTGAGATATGTCCAGAATGTGGTAGCCTATTAACTATTAAAAATAATAATATAAGTTGTAGTAATAAAGATTGTAGTTATACAAAATAAAAGAACTTTTTCAAGTTCTTTTTTTATTCTATAAAATTGATACTGGTGAAGGTTGAGTATCTTCTTGAGGCTGAGGTTGTGGAATAGGTTCACTATCAATATTTAATGTTTTAACATTTTCTTCAGCTATTTCCATATCAAGTACATCTTCAATCTCAACTAATTTATATATTTCTTCAAATGAAGTATCACCATTAATAACTTTTTGTAATCCATCTTGTAATAGAGTAGTTACATTATCTTCACCATATACCATTTCTCTTAAATCTTCACGTTTTAATTTATCATCAGCAAGTTTATCTCTTAATTCTTGATCAACAAGTAATACTTCTTGAATAGCTATACGTCCACGATAACCACCTGTACATTCAGGACATCCAGTAGCTTCCCATGTTTCATTAACATCAATATCTAAAGCTTTCTTAAATGTTTCTTTTTCAAATGGAGTAGTTGGTCTTTGTTTCTTACAATGAGGACATAATCTACGAGCAAGCTTTTGAGATATGATTCCTTCAAGTGCACTAGATAATAAATATCTTTCAACATCCATATCAAGTAATCTTTCAATAGTAGATAATGAATTATTAGTATGGATAGTAGATAATACTAAGTGACCTGTAATAGAAGCACGTACTGCAATTTGAGCAGTTTCACTATCACGAATTTCTCCAATAAGTATAATGTTAGGATCTTGTCTTAAAATAGATCTTAATACATTAGCAAAAGTTAAGTTAATATCAGGATTAACTTGAACTTGGTTAATTCCTTCAATATTCATTTCTATTGGGTCTTCAACAGTAATTATATTTCTTTCTTCTTTATTTAATTCTTGTAACATAGAGTATGTAGTAGTTGATTTACCAGAA
>Ga0247608_10006043_pt1 | contig 12867 bp, 9 predicted proteins | sample 176DNAGHGlowgp2_FD_193490 | JGI IMG/M metagenome (GOLD analysis project Ga0247608, IMG submission 193490) | Sheep rumen microbial communities from Palmerston North, Manawatu-Wanganui, New Zealand - 1766 DNA GHGlow gp2 | ecosystem: Host-associated > Mammals > Digestive system > Stomach > Rumen ... | reverse complement strand
CCGCTGAAAAAACCGCTGCAAAACAGGAAAAAGAGGAACCTGCCGGAAAAACCGAAAAAGCGGTAAAAACCGGGAAGACGGAAGAAGCGGGAAAAGAAGAAAAAAAGGAAACTGCCGGAAATGAAAACGGAGTAAAACCGGAAGAAAAAACTTCGGGCAGTAAACCGGCGGTAAATGCACCTGCGGCTGCACCCGTACCTGCGCGTCAGGGAAATGTCCCTCCCCAGAATGCGGAACCTCCGAAAAAGAAAAAGACCATTATTATGGTCGGAAAGAATATTCCGCAGAAACCTGCGGCACCGAACAGTCAAAGACCCCAGGGGCAGAGACCGATGCAGCAAAATCCCGCAATGCAGGGAAAAAGACCGGTTAATCAGGGAATCGGCGGTAACAGACCGTTAATTAAACCGACTACACCGCCTTCCGCAGCACCTGAAATTCATTTTGTTCCGGAAAATAACCAGGGAAGAAATACGGATTCCAAAAAACAGAATTCGGAAAAAGAAAATACCGCGGCAGCAACAGCACCGGAAAAGAAGGTTGCTCCTGCAGGAAATACACAGAATGCAAATACGGCTCCTGCAGCTAATCCTGCAGTGAATCCCGCACCTGTAGCAAAGGAACAGGGAAATGCTTCCGTGCCGGATTCCGCAAAGAAAAATCCGAATCCGGGCAATGCACCTCAGAAACCGTTTGCAGGACAAAAAAGTGCAGAAGGCTTCCAGACGAGACCTGTTTCGAACGGTGACCGAAACGGAAGAGGTCCCGTCAGGGGGGATGACCGAAACGGAAACCGTCCGCAGGGCGGATTCAATCAGAGATCCGGCGATAACCGTCCCCAGGGAGGCAGACCGCAGGGCGGATTTAACGGAAGACCGGGCCAGAATCCTTTTAAGAAGGACGAAGGCGACGGTGACAAGAAATTCATGAGAAAACCGCAGGGCGGTAAGATTTTCACGGCGGATGCACCTTCCGTGGACAATCGTAAGAACGATAACAAGCGTCGGAACAACGATAAAGACAAGAATAAGAAAAACGGCCGCGATTTTATGTATGAAGAGGACGGCATAAAAGGCGGAAAAGGAAAGCAGAGCAAAGTCGGTGCTTTCATTAAGCCTGAGAAGAAGCCTGTTGTGGAGGAAGAGGAAATTAAGGTAATTACCGTTCCCGAAGAAATCTCCATCAAGGACCTTGCAGACAAGATGAAACTTCAGGCCAACGTGATTATCAAAGAACTCTTTATGAAGGGTGAAATGGTAACATTAAACGATGTCGTACCGTTTGAAAAAGCGGAAGAAATCGCGATGGAACACGATATCCTCTGTGAGGCGGAAGTAAAAGTCAATGTAATCGAAGAGCTCCTGAAAGAGGACGAGGAAGATCCGGCTCTCCTTACCGACAGACCGCCCGTTATCTGCGTAATGGGTCATGTCGATCACGGTAAAACTTCGCTTCTGGATGCGATTCGTAAAACGCATGTCATTCAGGGTGAGGCCGGCGGAATTACGCAGCATATCGGTGCATATATGGTAAACGTTACCGATCCCGAGACCGGAAATGACAGAAAGATTACCTTCCTCGATACACCGGGACATGAGGCATTTACCGCAATGCGTATGCGTGGTGCAAACTCCACCGATATCGCTATTCTTGTGGTTGCCGCAGACGACGGTGTCATGCCGCAGACCAAGGAAGCGATTAACCATGCGAAAGCAGCGGGCGTTCCCATTATCGTAGCGGTAAACAAGGTTGATAAAATCGGATATGATTTTAAAGATAAATCCAAGACCATGGATTCCTATCCCGGAATCGCAAAACTGATTCGTGAGCTTGCGGATGAACACTCCCTTGTATGGGAAGAATGGGGCGGCGAAACCATTTTTGCCCCGATTTCCGCAAAACAGGGTCAGGGAATCAACGAACTTCTGGAAATGATTCTTCTTTCCGCGGATATGCTGGAATTAAAGGCAAATGCAAAGCGTAAGGCAAGAGGACTCGTAATCGAGGCCGAACTTGATAAGGGACGCGGTCCGGTTGCCACCGTGCTTGTTCAGAAAGGAACACTTCATGTCGGTGATTTTATCTCCGCAGGAGAAGCACACGGTAAAGTACGTGCAATGATTGATGACAAGGGCCGCAGGCTTAAGGAAGCGACTCCTTCCACGCCTGTTGAAATCCTGGGACTGAACGGCGTTCCCGGTGCGGGTGAAATTTTCATCGCGCATGCAAGCGATAAAGAGGCAAAGAATTTTGCAGATACCTTTATTGCACAGAACAAGGTAAAGAAGATTTCCGATACCAAGAAGAAGATGAATCTGGACGATCTGTACAGCCAGATTCAGGCAGGAAACTTAAAGGAATTAAACCTGATTATCAAAGCAGACGTACAGGGAAGCGTGGAAGCGGTGAAGGAATCCCTGGAGAAACTTTCCAACGAAGAAGTTGTCGTAAAGGTTATCCACGGCGGTGTCGGTGCCATCAACGAATCCGACGTTGTGCTTGCATCTGCTGCAAAGGCAATTATTATCGGCTTCAACGTTCGTCTTGACAATATGGCGAAGGATACCGTGGAACGCGAAGGCGTTGACGTTCGTCTCTATGATGTCATTTACAAGGCAATCGAGGATGTGGAAAGTGCGATGAAAGGTATGCTTGAGCCGATCTTCGAAGAGAAGATTATCGGTCATGCCGAAGTCCGCCAGATCTTTAAGGCATCCGCAATCGGAAACATTGCCGGAAGCTTTGTCCTTGACGGTATTTTTGAAAGAGGCTGCTTAATTCGTATCACCAGAGGCGGTGAGCAGATTTACGAAGGAAAACTTGCATCCTTAAAGAGATTTAAGGACGATGTGAAGGAAGTAAAGGCAGGTTTTGAATGCGGTCTGGTATTCGAGAACTTCGGTGCAATGGAAGAACTGGATATCGTAGAGGCATACAAGATGGTCGAAGTGCCGAGAAGCTGATGCCGACCGGCAAAACGGATTACAGTCGTGCCGTTTCCGACAGGAATAACCGTTATGAAAACGGCACTGATAAAAGAGGTTCACAATGCGTAAAAACAGTATAAAAAATACGAGAATCAACAAGGAAGTCATGCGTGCGCTGGCTGACATTATCCGTACGGAGATTAAGGATCCGAGACTGGATCCCTTAACTTCCGTCATGAGTGTCGAAGTGGCACCGGATTTAAAGACCTGCAAGGTGGAAGTATCCGTTCTCGGTGACGAGGAACATAAGGAGGATACGTTAAAAGCACTCCGCTCGGCTTCCGGGTATATCCGGACTTTGCTTGCAAAGAGAGTGGATTTGAGGAATACACCGGAGCTTACGTTCCATATGGACAATTCTACGGAATACGGAATTGAGATGATGGCAAAAATCGATGCCGTTATGGAAGAGCAGAGAGCAAGGGCGGCACTTCGCGGCGATGACGACGAAGACGCCGGCGAAAGCGGAGAAGATCCGGAATAAAGCGGAGAAAATCCGTAATAAAGCAATGCGGTGGAACCCCGGAAACAGGAACAGGGAAAACGGAGAGAAAAAAGATGGCAGTAAAACCGGATTTTAACATCATGGAAGAATGTAAAGATGCAAAGAATATTATCGTAACCGGTCATATCAAACCGGACGGTGACTGCATCGGGTCTTCGATTGCGCTGACTCTGTATTTGAAAAAACGTCTTCCGGATGCAAATGTCAGACTCCTGATCGAGAAGCCCGCACCCTGTTTTGACAGTGTGAAGGGAATCGATCTTCCGGAACCGGATTATGCGGGACCGGAAGCGGATACGGATGTCTGTATCGTGCTTGATACCAATGCCGGCCGCATCGGAAACGCGGAAAAATATTTTGAGCACGCAAAGAAAAAAATCAATATTGACCACCATATCAGCAATGCAGAAGGTTGCGGGGATTTCAACTTTATCGATCCGCATGCGTCCTCCGCAAGCGAACTGGTTTACCGGCTGTTGGAGGAAGCGTATCTGGATGAGGACATTGCAAAATTTCTGTATCTCGGAATTGCGCATGATACCGGTGTTTTCCGGTACAACAATACCTCTCCGGAAACCATGATTATCGCGGCAAAACTGATTTCCTTCGGTTTTGATTTCTCCGATCTTTTGGAAAAAACTTATTATGAAAAATCATACGATCAGGCTGTTTTGATTGCCAATATCGTAAAGGAATCGAAAAATTTTTTCGGCGGACGGGTTGTATACGGTTCCGTCGGATATTCTGAGTTTTGCGAGAAAAAATTAAAGCCGACCGATTTTGACGGTGCAATCAACGAACTTCGTATCATCAAGGGCTGTGAATGTGCAATCTTTATGTATCCGATGAACGAAGTTACGTATAAGGTTTCTTTAAGAAGTACCGGTTCCGTTGACGTTGCAAAGGTAAGCGGCGCGTTCGGGGGCGGCGGACATATGAGAGCTGCGGGATTTTTCTTAAAAGGAACAAGAGAAGAAATTCTTGAAAAAATCCTGAAGGAGATTTCCGAACAGACCGGATGGGGTGTATGGACGGAATAATCGTTGTCAATAAGGAACAGGACTACACATCCTTCGATGTTGTGGCGAAGCTCCGCGGCATTTTAAAACAGAAAAAAATGGGACATACCGGAACACTTGACCCGATGGCTACGGGAGTGCTTCCGGTTTGTTTAGGTGCAGGGACAAAACTCTGTGACATGATGACCGACTCAAAGAAAATTTACCGGGCGGTTATGCTTCTCGGACGGGATTATGACACCGAAGACATAACCGGTGAACTCTTGGCGGAAGCGGAAGTGAATGTTACAAAAGATGATATTCTCGCGGCAGTCGGAAGCTTTATCGGGGAAATCAGTCAGCTTCCGCCCATGTATTCGGCTGTGAAGGTCAACGGAAAGAAGCTCTGCGATTATGCAAGGGCCGGGAAGGACGTCGAAAGAAAACCCAGAAAAGTCACGATTTATGATATCGAAATAGAAGAACTCAACATTCCTTATGTTACCATGAAGGTAAGCTGTTCAAAGGGGACCTATATCAGAACACTCTGCCGGGATATCGGGGAGAAACTGGGTTGCCACGGCTGTATGCAAAGCCTTGTCCGTATTTATACCGGCGGGTTTTCAATTGAGGAAGCAAAGACCATAGACGAGATTGAAAAATACCGCGATGAAGGAAGACTTGACGAGATTCTTTACGGCGTGGATTCTTTCTTTAAGGAATATGAAAAGGCAGTAGTCCGGAAAGAAAATGAGAAGTATACAGAAAACGGCAATGCGATGAAACCGTATGAATTTGCGGTTTTGCCGGGGAATGTCCTGCATGACGAACGGATACGCGTATACAGGGAAGACGGGTTTTTCTACGGAATTTACCGTTATGATTCCCGAAAAGATATTTTCAAGCCGGAAAAGATGTTTTTTTGTCAGGTTTGATAATCTTTTTGCTTTGATTTTTGATTAAGGAAATGAAATGGTTACTCTGGTAAACGATTTTAACTGCATAGAAGGTGATACCGCAGTCGCAATCGGTAAATTTGACGGACTGCATATCGGTCACGATACGATTCTGAAGAAACTTACGGAACTGAAAAAAATGGGATTCAAAACGGTTTTGTTATCCTTTGATCCGAGTCCGGATGTTTTTTTCTGGCGGATGGAGGATTCCGAAATTCTGAGCAGAACCGAGACGGAAGAGCGACTCTTACAATACGGAATCGATTATCATCTGGTGCTTTCTTTTACCACGGAACTTGCACAGATGACGCCGGAGGATTTCCTTTCGGAGATTCTGGTTTCAAAGCTTCATGCACGGCATCTCGTGGCGGGAGAGGATGTTTCTTTCGGCTATAAGGGACGCGGAAATGCGGAATTTTTAAAGCAGAAAGAAAAAGCAGGAGTGATTGCCTGCCACATTCTGAAGAAGCAGAAAGTGGACGGAATTGAAGTATCTTCGACGAGAATCCGTGAACTGATTAAAGAGGGAAATATCCGGAAGGCAAACGAAATGCTCGGTTACCGGTATTCTTTTACGGGAATCATAGAAGAGGGGAAGCATTTAGGCCGGACCTACGGAATTCCGACCGTAAATTTCTATCCGGAAAAGAAGAAAATTCTTCCTCCGAAGGGAGTGTATTTTACCCGTGCACATATACGCGGCGAAAAGTATTTTGCCATGACGAACATCGGACTAAGACCGAGTGTGGAGGAAACGAAGAATTCCGACGGAAAGAAGGGAATCAATCTGGAATCCTATTTATTCGGGAATCCGGGGGAGTTATACGGAGAGGTCTGTACCATTGAACTGTGTTATTTCCACAGGCCGGAAAAGCATTTTGATTCTCTGGATCTGCTTGTGGAGCAGCTTCGGACGGATAAAGAAATCTGTTCGGAATATTTCGGACTGAACGGGTAATCGCAAAAAACAAAAGAAAATGCAGAGTTGACAAAAAAAGAAAGTGGAAAAAACAACAAAAAAAAATTACGTTTATGTTGAATTCTGTTATTTTTTACGAAAAAAATCAAATCTTTCAAAAAGTATTGAAATAAAATACCGTTATCACATAGAATAAAAATTGAGGGTAGTTTGGTATTGCCCTGAAGGAGAATGTGAATGTCAGCGGGAGAAATATTTACAATAGCACTTGAGCTGATGGCAGGGCTTGGTCTTTTCTTATTCGGTATGAAGACCATGAGCGATGCCATTGAAAAGACTGCAGGTGCAAAACTTCGTCCTATCTTGGAAAAATTTACCACCAATAAATTTATGGGACTGATTGTCGGTGCGATTTTTACGGCACTGGTTCAGTCTTCCTCAGCCTGTACCTCCATGGTTGTCAGCTTTGTTGACTCCGGTCTTATGACACTGTATCAGGCAGTCGGCGTTATCATGGGTGCCAATATCGGTACCACAATCACTTCACAGCTGGTTTCATTTGATCTGGAACGTTACGCACCGATTTTTCTTGCAGTCGGCGTAATTCTTTATATGTTTGTTAAAAAAGAGAAAATCAACCGTTTCGGCGAAATTATCGTGGGATTCGGTGTTCTGTTTTTAGGAATTTCACTGATGGGAAATGCCGTGGAACCTCTAAAGGAGAGCGTTGAAGTGCAGCATATGTTTGCATCCCTTTCCAATCCGTTCCTGGCACTGTTAATCGGCTGGGTGGTAACCGGAATTATTCAGAGTTCCTCCGTTACGGTCAGCATCATCGTTGTCCTTGCCAGCAAGGGCATGTTTGACGACAACCTTTTAATCTGCCTGTTTATTATTCTCGGATGTAACATGGGTGCCTGCATGACGGCTTTACTTACTTCACTTTCCGGAAAGAAAGATGCCAAGCGTGCAGCCATGATTCACTTTTTATTCAATTTATTCGGTTCGATTCTGATGTTTATCCTGCTTTCGCTTTTCGGTGGCTGGATGCAGAATCTGCTCTACAATGTTATTTCCAAAGGAAACCCCGGAAATTATATTGCAAACTCCCATACGATTATCAAAATCGTTCAGGTTGCAATTTTACTTCCGTTCTCATCCCTGCTTGTAAAAGCCACATACCTTGTGGTACCGGGTGACGATACCGGTAAGGTCGGATACGGAGACAGTTTCAAACTGCAGTACATCGGAAGCAAAATTTTCAATCCCGCAACGGCAGTGGTAGCGGCTCAGAACGAAATCGAGCGTATGGCTTCACTTGCGCATGACAATCTCAACCGTTCCATGAATGCTTTAATTACAATGGATTCCGACACCATTAATGAAGTATTTGAGGTGGAAAAGAACATCGACTTTTTAAGCCATGAAATTACCAATTATCTGGTTCGGTTAACACAGATTACGATGCCGATTGAAGACCTTAAAAATATCGGCGGTCTGTTCCACGTGGTAAACGATATCGAACGAATCGGCGATCATGCGACCAATATTGCGGAAGCCGCACAGAAGAAGAAAGAAAAGGATATCAAATTCACCAAGGACGGTCTGAAGGAACTGACCGAAATGATGAATGCGGTAAACGATAACATGCATCTTTGCATCGAGATGTTCATTACAAGAAACGATGACCATATTAAGGAAATCGAAGAGCTGGAAGAGAAAGTTGACAAGATGGAAAGAGACATTCAGGATTCCCATATTGAGAGACTTACAAGAGGAGAGTGTTCTCCCGAGTCCGGTATCATTTTCAATGACATTGTCGTAGGTCTGGAACGTGTCTGCGACCACGCAACGAATATTGCATACTCGGTTGTAAAGAGCAATCAGTAAATCCGGTATGTCGGAAATATAAATACAAAAAATGTAAATACCAAAAACGGAAATAAAAAACACCGCAGTTTGGAATGCGGTGTTTTTCAATGGAACCGGTGGGATTCGAACCCATGACCTTCGCGTTGCGAACGCGACGCTCTCCCAACTGAGCTACGATCCCGAAAAGTATCAACGGAGTTAATCATAGAATAATTCCGGAGATTCGTCAATAGTAAGAAAAAAGGTTTACAATTGGGGAAGTTTGTGTTATTCTATATCGGTACGCGACTTTTACGCAGTGAATCGGACACTCCGACCGTTGCTTCGTAAGAGCCGGAAATAAAAAGAATTCAGGAGGATTATGAAATGATTTCAAAAGAAGCAAAACAGGCAATTATCAATGAGTATGCGCGTTCCGCAGGTGATACCGGTTCACCGGAGGTACAGATTGCAATTCTTACCGCAAGAATCAAAGAGATCACCGAGCATATGAAGGAGAATCCCAAGGATTTCCATTCCAACCGCGGACTTCTTAAGTTAGTAGGTCAGAGACGTGGCCTTTTGGACTATCTTAAGAAGAAGGATATCAACAGATACCGTGCTTTAATTGAAAAGCTTGGCTTAAGAAAGTAATCGTTAAAAACAACTAAAAAAGGCGGACAGAAGTTGTCCGCCTTTCTTTACTGTTTGGATTTAAGTGTTTTTCAGGTAACTGAGCGGTCTGAACGTTGCCGTTACGGGTTTGTTCCGGCGATGTTGTTTCCGAGACCACTGTAGAATTTACAATGATACTGACTGACCGGGAAAACCGGATGATGAAGCGGATTGTGTATTCTGCAGTAGTTTCGGCAAAGACCGCTTGAAAATAAAAATATTTCAAGTAAAGGAGGAATGTTATGAGCAAAGAATTCAAAACATTCAGTTTAGAACTTGCCGGACGTACTTTATCCGTTGACATCGGAAGAGTAGCCGCACAGGCAAACGGTGCAGCTTTCATGCACTACGGCGATACGACGGTTTTATCCACCGCTACCGCATCCGAGAAACCCAGGGACGGAATCGATTTCTTCCCCTTGAGCGTTGAGTACGAAGAAAAATTATATTCCGTAGGAAAAATCCCCGGCGGATTCAACAAAAGAGAAGGAAAGGCATCCGAGAATGCCATTCTTACGAGCCGTGTAATCGACCGCCCGATGCGTCCGCTGTTCCCGAAGGATTATCGTAATGATGTAACGTTAAACAACCTCGTTATGAGCGTGGATCCCGAGTGCCGTCCCGAGCTTGTTGCAATGCTCGGTTCCGCAATCGCAACATCCATTTCCGATATTCCGTTCTGCGGACCCTGCGCTACCACACAGGTCGGACTGATTAACGGAGAATTCATAATCAACCCGAATCAGGAGCAGTGGAAGAGCGGCGATATGCAGCTTACCGTTGCATCCACTTCCGAGAAGGTTATCATGATTGAAGCGGGTGCAAAGGAAGTACCCGAAGCAAAAATGATTGAGGCAATTTACAAGGCACACGAGATTAACCAGACCATTATTGCATGGATTAATCAGATTGTTGCGGAAGTAGGAAAGCCCAAACATGAATATGAATCCTGTGCAATTCCCCAGGAGTTATTCGATGCAATGAAAGCAATCGTAACTCCCGAAGAAATGGAAGTTGCCGTATTCACCGATGAGAAGCAGGTTCGTGAGGAGAACATCCGTCAGATTACCGCAAAGCTTGAGGAAGCATTTGCAGATAACGAGGAATGGCTTGCAATTCTCGGCGAAGCAATTTACCAGTATGAGAAGAAAACCGTACGTAAGATGATTTTAAAGGATCACAAGCGTCCGGACGGCAGAGAGATTACACAGATCAGACCTCTTGCAGCAGAGGTTGACATCATCCCCAGAGTACATGGTTCTTCCATGTTCACCAGAGGACAGACACAGATCTGCGACGTATGTACGCTTGCACCTTTATCCGAAATGCAGAAAATCGACGGCCTTGACGATAACGAGAAGGCAAAGAGATATATGCATCATTACAACTTCCCTGCATACTCCGTAGGGGAAACCAAAGTAAGCCGCGGACCGGGACGTCGTGAAATCGGACACGGAGCACTGGCAGAGAGAGCACTTCTTCCGGTACTTCCTTCCGAAGAAGAATTCCCTTACGCAATCCGTTGCGTATCCGAAACCTTTGAATCAAACGGATCCACTTCCATGGCATCCACCTGTGCATCCTGCATGTCCTTAATGGCTGCCGGTGTACCGATTAAGAGAATGGTTGCAGGTATTTCCTGCGGTCTTGTTACCGGAGAAACCGATGATGATTTCATTCTGCTTACCGATATCCAGGGTCTCGAAGATTTCTTCGGCGATATGGACTTTAAGGTAACCGGTACTACCGAAGGTATTACCGCAATTCAGATGGATATTAAGATTCACGGACTTACCCGTCCCATCGTGGAAGGTGCAATTGCAAGATGCCGTGAAGCAAGACTTTATATCATGGATAACTGCATGAAGCCCGCGATTGCAGAACCCAGAAAAGAAGTCGGACCTTATGCTCCGAAGATTGTTCAGATTCAGATTGATCCCGAGAAAATCGGTGAAGTTGTCGGACAGCGCGGAAAGGTTATCAACGAGATTATTTCCAGATGCGATGTTAAGATTGACATTACCGATGACGGTGCGGTTTCCGTATGCGGTACGGAGAAAGCAAATATGGATAAGGCAATCGAGATGATTAAGACGATTGTTACCGAGTTTGAAGAAGGACAGATTTTCAAGGGCAAGGTAGTATCCATTAAGGAATTCGGTGCTTTCGTGGAATTTGCACCCGGCAAGGAAGGAATGGTTCACATTTCCAAGATTGCCAAAGAGCGTATCGAGCATGTGGAAGATGTCCTGACTCTGGGAGATGAAGTTACCGTAATCTGCCTGGGCAAGGATAAGATGGGAAGAATGAGCTTCTCCATCAAGGATGTTCCCGCGAACAAAAGATAATACGAAAAAAATAGTATGAATTAACAAAATGCAGTTTCCGGATTCGGAAGCTGCATTTTTTGTTTTCTCATTTATTCCGTTTTCGAAATGCGCTCGGTGTCATGCCTTCCCTTTTTGAAAAGGAGCTTCCGCAATATGCAATTCTTCGACATAATGCTGTTCCATATAAAACATTGCATTCATAATCTCACGGGATAGTTCCACAGGCTGCGGGAAAGTAATCACGGCAGCCGAATTCGGAGAAGGACCGGTTTATCATACCGGCGCGTTAATTCTTCACTGTATCCTGTTATTTTACGGTGCGCATTCTCAACACAGGTCAGACCTTTTTCCTCACGGATTGGTTTGTTCCTGTGATTTTTTATGTCCGGTTATGGTATAATGATTTCGTGAAAAAGGAGACGTGAATGAGAAAAATATTAATTACGAATGATGACGGAATTGATGCAAAAGGATTAATACGACTTGCCGAAACGGCAAAGAAATTCGGGGAAGTCTGGGTGGTGGCACCCGACGGACAAAGAAGCGGTCAGTCGCACTCGGTGAATCTTCACAGACCGATAGAAGTGATCAGGGTGGATTTTCCGGTGGAAGGCGTAAAGGCATATGCATGTAACGGAGCACCTGCAGACTGTGTCAGAATCGGAGTTTTGAATATCGTACCGGGAAAGCCGGACGTTGTTTTTTCCGGTATCAATTACGGATACAATCTGGCATCCGACATCCAGTATTCCGCTACGGCAGGAGCTGCATTTGAGGCTTCGTTCCAGAAAATCCAGAGTTTTGCATTTTCCGAAAGTGCATGTGAAAATCATGATGTAACGGACCGTTATCTGGAAGAAATTATCAGGGTTCTGCTTACAAAACCGCACGGACCGAATCAGATTTGGAACGTCAATTTTCCGGAATGCGATTTGAAGGACTGCGGCGGAATTCTCTGGGACCGGAAGGCCTATATGGGTGTGTTCTATGATGACCGGTATAACGAGACGGTAATTGATGAAGGAAAATCTTCGTATATGGTGGAAGGAATCCGCAACTGGGAAGCGGATGACGGAACGGACTTAAATGCGGTTTTACGGAATTTTGTTTCCGTCGGAATCGTGAACAATGTTTCGTAACGTGAATAGTGTCTCGCAACGTGAATAATGTGAATAATAATTCGCAACGGGAAAAATATCCCGTAAAAGGAGGATTTATGAAGAGAGTATTTCTTGTGGTATTGGACAGCTTCGGAATCGGTGAGGAACCGGATGCGGATCTGTTCGGGGACGTGGGAACAAATACGCTTCGAAGCGTATCAAAAAGTCCGTATTTTAAGTTTGAAAATATGCAGAAACTCGGCTTTTTCAATATCGACGGTGTGGAGGCCGGAGAAAAATGCGATGCGCCGAAAGGAGCATTTGCAAGAATGCGGGAAGCATCCATGGGAAAGGATACGACCATCGGTCACTGGGAAATCGGGGGAATCATTTCTCCCAAACCTTTTCCGACGTATCCGGACGGTTTTCCGAAGGAAATTCTTGATGAGTTTGAAAAAAGAACCGGAAGAGGAGTGCTTTGCAATAAGCCGTATTCCGGTACCGTAGTCATCAATGATTACGGTGACGAGCATGTATCCACGGGCA
>Ga0247608_10006041_pt1 | contig 12870 bp, 14 predicted proteins | sample 176DNAGHGlowgp2_FD_193490 | JGI IMG/M metagenome (GOLD analysis project Ga0247608, IMG submission 193490) | Sheep rumen microbial communities from Palmerston North, Manawatu-Wanganui, New Zealand - 1766 DNA GHGlow gp2 | ecosystem: Host-associated > Mammals > Digestive system > Stomach > Rumen ... | reverse complement strand
TAACATTTTTACTTTTTCTATAACCTTCTTTACCACAAACAGTACATACTAAAGTTTTATTTTGTCTATTTCCTACTTTTGCCACAACGATCCCTCCTTGTTTCCTATATGTATTATACATTAAACCTTATAAAAAAGCAAAACTTTTTTTATAAAAAGCCTTGCTTTTATAACATTTTAAGCACTTTTACATAGTTTTAACTGTTTCAAATGCATCAGTTAATACTTTTAACTTAGCAGAATTTGATTCATTTTTAGTGGTTAACTCTTCTTTTAAAGATTCAAGTTCAGCTATTTTTTCTTGTGCTGTAGTTAATTCTTTATTTAAAACTTCATTTTTTTCTTTATATTCAAAACATTTAGTTTCCATAGCAGAATACATATTAACTGCAGTACCATCATTACTTCTTGCAACAATACTATCATTCCATGCATCTACTAATTCTTTAATATCATCAAAAAGTCAATTAAAAACTAGGTTACCCTAGTTTATTTATAGCATCTTTTATAACATTAATTGAATTAGTTAATTTATCCTTTTCTTCTTCACTTAATGGAATAAATATTTTATCTTTAACTCCATCACTACCTACTATAGCTGGAGTAGATATACAAACATTATTTTCTTTATCCCAACTTGATACAGGAAGTATTATTCTTTTATCTTCTAATATCGCATTAGTTATTCTTACCAAACACATACCTATACCATATGAAGTATATCCTTTTCTATTTATTATTTCATAAGCAGAATTTCTTACTTCATCTTCAATACTATTTAAAGTATTAGAATCAATAATATCACTAATCTTCTTATAAGCAATATTTACATTACTCCAAGGGATAAATTCTGAATCTCCATGTTCTCCTATAACATAAGCTTCTATATTCTTAGGACAAACACCAGTTTTTTCACTTAAAATAAATCTTAAACGTGATGTATCTAAAGTAGTTCCTGTTCCTATTACTTTATTAGGAGCAAATCCACTATATTTTAAAGTTAAATATGTCATAACATCAAGTGGATTAGTAGCAACAACAAAAATTCCATTAAATCCACTTTCTATTACTTTAGATACTATATCTTTAAAAATAGAACTATTCTTATTTATTAAGTCCATTCTAGTTTCACCTGGTGCTTGATTAGCTCCAGCGGCAATAACTACAATCTTAGCATCACTACAACTACTATAATCTCCAACTGTTACTTTGATCTTTGATGGACTATAAGCCATACAATGATTTAAATCCATTGCTTCTCCAACACATTTATCCTTATTAATATCAACAAGTACTAATTCATCTACATATACCTTTTGATTAACTAAAGCATAACTATAAGCCATGCCAACATTTCCACAGCCAATTAGAACTATCTTGTTCATTTTATCTTCTCCTTGTATCAGTAAAGAATCCACCTGTTTTTTGTGGTTCAGGTGTTTTTGTTGATGAAGATGGAGCTAATGATTTTTTCATACTTTCAAGCATAGCAAGTTGTCTTTGTCTTTCTTCTAATGCTTTTTCTTCAGGAGTCTTATCCTTTTCCTCCAAGAAACCTGTGTCCTTCAAATAATCAATCATCTTTAATGGAATACCTGTAGCTTTATGTATTTGTGATGGTTCAAACACTTTAACATCATTTTCTCTAACATAATCTTTTACTATCTTTTTACTCTTTTCATAGCAATCATTACAAACAGGTATATCTGCTAAAATATCGCTTCTAAATCTTTGACATATCTTACAAGTTCCATTCATAATATCATCTCCTATCTTTATTCTAACACGTTTTTTATTCAAAATGTAGTCATTTTATTTTATTTGACAGATAAGTGTGTTATATTAGTATTATAGGATGGTGATGGTATGAATGATGAATTAGAATTATTTATTGATAACTTCACGTCTAAAGAAAAAGAAGCATTAAAATTTGCATCTAAAGTACATAAAGGAACTTATCGTAAAGGAACTATAAAAGAAGAATACATATGGCATCCTATTAGAGTTGCTTATTTAGTTAATAAATATAAAACTTCTAAATCTAAAGAAGATTTAATATGCGCTGCACTGTTACACGATACAATTGAAGATACAATAACTGATAAAAATGATATGTATAATGATATAGTAGATGCATTCGGCATACAAACTGCCAGTTTAGTAAAAGAATTAACTACAGTTGATGATTTCAAAAATGCAGTTGGAAAAACTAAATACCTTGGTATTAAGTTAAATGATATGTCTAGTTATGCATTAGTTATTAAATTATGTGATAGATTAGATAATGTATCAGATTTAGATAATGTATCTACTAATTTTAAAGAAAAATATCTTAATGAAACCATACACGTTTTATATATGTTATTGACTAAAAGAAATGAAAAATATATATCTTCTACTCACTTAATAATAATACGAGATATATTAAAAAAAGTATTAAGTTATGGAGAAAAAAGTTTTATAAAACAAAAGACTATCAATTGATAGTCTTATTTATTTTTCTTAATCCATTCCATTAATAATTTAACTATATAATCAACTTCTTTATCTGTTAATTCTCTTCCCTTTTCTACATGATGCCATTTTTCTAAGCATCCTCTACAACAGCATGCACAAGCATGTTGAGCAATAAAAACAGGATGTCCTTTCATAGGAGTTTGCTTACCATCATTCTTTATATAACTAGGTTTTAATCTAGTATTAATAAAATCATAAGCATGTTTTTCTATTACATCTAATCCTTTTTCATTTATATACTCTTTCATATATTTAGTTAAATGAAAACTACTTCTAAATTTTGATAAACTTAATCTATATAATATTTCTTCCATAAGATAATTATATCACTTTTTAATCTTTTTAATAATAAATCTAATTATTAATATGCCTATTAATATAAATATAGGTATTTTTAATTTATCTGTATAATTTGAAAGTAATATCCAATTATTACCTAACTCATACCCTACATATACAAAAGCAAATGTCCAAGGAATAGAACCAAGTGTAGTCCACAATAAAAACTTAAAAAAATTTAATTTATAAATACCAACAGGTATAGAAATAAGTGTTCTAACTATAGGAAAATTTCTACCTATAAAACATGCATACATTCCATACTTATCAAACCATTCATCTGATCTAGATAAATCATTCTTTTTCATAAAAAAGTATTTACCGAATTTATCTATAAATACTACTCCACCAATTCTACCCATAAAATATAAAACTATAGCACAAAATACACTTCCTAATAATCCAATTAAAAAAGCTCCAAAGAATGTAAATACACCCTGACTTGCTAGTATTCCACCAGTAGCTAGTATTAATTCACTAGGTATAATAATAATTACTGCTTCAAGTACCATACCTATAAACATACCTAAGTATCCATATGATGATATTAGATTTAATACAAAATTATCCATATCATAATATATGAAAAAAAGAAGAATACTATTCTTCTTTATCACATTCCAAACACTTATTATTTTTCATAACTTTACCACAATACCTACAATATATTTTTGTATCATCAAGTTTATGATCAATACGCTCCATTCTAAGTGCTCTACTAATAGTTAAAACATATAATGTAGATACAAATATTATATAAGTAATAAAATAGAAATAATTATTTATTAATAAACAAAAATCATAAAATCCATGAAGTATTATTGGTACATATAAACTTAAAGCTAAATTCTTATAAGCATTTACTTTTTTATTCTTATATAATTCTCTTCTATATATTGAAAAATAATATCCAGATACTATACCAAATGCTACATGTGAAGGTACTGTAGTTATAACTCGTATAAATACTGTTTCAAAATCACCTGCCATAGCATATAATCCATTTTCTACTGTAGCAAATCCCAATGCTACATAAGCAAAATATACTATACCATCATACATATAATTATAATCAGAATTATTCTTTACACTAAAATAACTACATAACCACTTAGCTACTTCTTCAACTATTGCGATCATAGCAAAAGCATAAATAAATATATTTAATGTACTACTATTTTCTAAATCGATAGATTCTATATTAAATTCTTTTGACACAAAAAGTACTAAAGATATAGAAACTATACCAAGTACATATGCCTTTACAATTTTCCATAATGGTTCTTTTTCTTTTTTATCAGACAGATAAATTATAAAAGCAATTATAATACTAGGAATAATAGATACACATAGTCTAAGTATCATATAATCACCTATCTTAATTATACAAAAAAAAGTAGTTTATTCAACTACTTTTATTTTTTGCTTTACATCATTGTTAACTCTATCAAGTGGTTCCATTACCATATCTACTATTGTCTTATCTTGTTGTGGTTTTATTAATACATCATTAAAGCGATTTCCATTTTCAACTACTTGATTATCACTATATTCAGTATCACTTCTACCTCTAAAACTTACATATTTATGACTTCTAATTCCTTGATACCAAGCAAGTCTACAAGCATCCTTTACTTCTTGTGGAACATTCTTATCATCAAGATATACTTCATAGTTACCTTCAAAGTATACAGAATATTGACCAGGTAAAGTAATTTGCTCAATTGGATTTCTTCCATCATATCCTTTATTATCTAAATAATTAATCCACTTTTCATCATCACATCTATTTAATATACTAGATGCAACAGCTAAAGCATCATGATGATCTTTACTAGATTCAGCAGCAACTACTGCCTGAAATAGTTTAAAATCATCAGCTGATAATGTTTCATATGTCTTATTGTTTGTAGTAATATTAAAATCTGTATTAATCTTTGTGTCAGTTGCAGCATCATACCCATATTCATAAAGAAATTGCCACTTATTAACAAGTGCTTCATCACTTTGAGCAAGTGTCATAACTTCAACATCATCAACGAATTGAGAATTATAAGTGTTTTCACTTATATAGATAGTCTCCTTCTCTAAGGAAATAACTGTGTCATTAGTATTAGCTAATGAATCGATAGAATTCATCTTAAAAACAGCACTACCTAAAGAAACAGTTAAGAAAAAACGAGCTGCATTATAACGTAGATTAGATATTGTAGTCTTATCAATTAATTTTTTTCTCATAGTTATTCCTCCTTTTCACACAAAACCTTTTACATTTTACCACAAATATATGTATAAAGCAAGAAAAAAGTGTAAATAATATGTAAATATACAAAAAATACCAAATAAAAAGACTATTCCTAGCCTTTTATTTATTCTCTACTTCGTCTAAGTTTAATTCAATATTATCAATTGTATAATCCTTGTCAATGTCATTTATTTTTAAATTTTCAATAAATAATGTTGCTTTAAAATCTTTTATTGATAATTCAACAGCTTCTTTTAAATCACTATTTAAGCTCAATTCAAGATTTCTAATTGGTGTCTTTAAAGATAAGTTATTATTAGATTTTTCTCCTCTTGCTTGACTAATTATATCTACTAATAAATCTCCATTCTTAACTTCTTTACTATAATCAAACTCTAATGGTTTAATTAAAGTTAAATGAATTGATTTATTATCTTTATATAATTCTTGGTATATTTCTTCTGTAATGAATGGGAAGAAAATACTAAAGTCTTGTAGTAATTTGTAAAGTAATGTATATACTGTCTTTTGTCCAGAATATCTAGGAACATCACCAAATTCTTCAGGTCTATATAATCTATGTTTAACTATTTCAATATAATTATCACAGAAATTCCAGAAGAATTTTTCAAGTGTGTTTAATGCAAGACCAATTTCATAGTCATCAAGATATTTAATAAATCCTTTTTCCATTTCTTGGAAACTTCCTAATATCCATTTATCAATATATTCATAATCATTAAATTCTTTATCTTCATAATCTTGTAAATGCATTTCAATAAATTTAGATACATTCCAAATTTTATTAATAAGTTTTTTACCTCTTAAGAATGTTTCATCATTAAATACAATATCAGTACCAAGCTTACCAGATCCTGCCCAATATCTAACTATATCTGCACCATAAGTTTCTAATAAGTCAAATGGTTCCATTTTTGAATTACTCTTGCTTTTTGATATTTTTTCACCTTTATTAGCCATAACAAATCCAGATACCATTACATCATTCCATGGTTTCATACCAAAATTATAATAACTTTTAACGATACTATAGAAATCCCAAGTTCTAATGATATCATGAGCATTACATCTTAGACTCATTGGTTTTAATATATCTTCTAAAGAATTTTCTTCTTTATAACGCATATTTAAAAGTGGAGTTACACTTGATGTTTGCCATGTATCCATAATATCCTTTTCAGGAATAAATTCAGTACAACCACATTCACATTTATCTATTGGTGGCTTATCATTTAATGGATTAACTGGTAAGTCTTCTTTATTAGCTAAAACAACTTTACCACAATCCTTACAATACCATACTGGGAATGGTACACCAAAATATCTTTGACGAGATATACACCAATCCCAAGCAACGTTATTAACCCACTCATTGTATCTTGCTTGCATGTGTGCTGGATACCATTTGATTTCATCACCTATTTTAATGAAATCTTCTTTATGATTCATAATATCAATAAACCATTGATTCATAACAGAATATTCTACTTCTTTTCCACATCTTTCATGTGTTTGAACTTCATGTTCTAATTCTTCTTGTTTTACTAAATATCCTGCTTCCTTAAAATCTTCGATTATTTTTTCTCTAGCTTCTTTTATTTTTAAACCACCATAGTTTTTAACTGTATCAACAATTCTACCATCTTTAGTAAAGATATTTTTAAGTGGTAAATTATATTTTTTCCACCATTCAATATCTGTTTGATCTCCGAATGTACAACACATAACTACACCAGTACCTTTATCAATAGCTACTTTATCATCAGCTAGAATTGGAACTTCAACATCAATAACTGGTATATGAGCATTCTTTCCAATCAAATGTTTATGTTTTTCATCTTCTGGATTAACAAATACACAAACTATAGCAGGTATTAATTCAGGTCTTGTTGTAGCAATTGTGAATGTTTCACCATCAGTAGTTTCATAATTAATATAATTGAACATTGTTTTTATAGTTTTAGTTTCAAGTTCAGCTTGTGCAATTGAAGTTAAACATTCATTACACCATAAAGCTGGACTTTCTTTATGATAACATGATCCCTTTTCTACTAATTCAATAAATGATAATTGACTAATTTTTTGTGATGAAGGACTTACTGTTTTATAAGCTTCATCTATATTAGCACTAAATCCTGCTCTTCTAAATAATTTCTTAAAATCTGCTTCATATTTATCAGTAGTTTCAAAACATAATTTATTAAACTCTTCTCTTCCTATTTCATGAGCTTTCTTTCCTTGTTCCTTTTCTACTAATCTTTCACTAGGTAGTCCATTATCATCAAATCCAAATGGATAAAATACATTATATCCTCTTAATCTTTTATATCTTGCTATCATTTCAGCTTGTGAATATGAGAATATGTGTCCTATATGTATCTTACCATTAACAGTTGGTGGAGGTGTATCTATTGAATATACCTCTCTTTGATCTTGTTTAAATTCATAAATATTATTATCTTTCCAATAATCCATCCATTTTATTTCTTTTTCTTTAAAATCATATTTCTTATCTAACATCCTAATCACCTATTCCTTTATTTATTTTATCAAAGCAAACTTCTCTTACTTTTTTCCATAGTTTTTCACTATCTTCTTTAACATCTACTACACTTAAGAAGAAATCAAAGTTATCTGTAGCCACTAATATGTCAAAACTTTCTTCAAAATTAATATCAAATATAAATGATAATACACTAAGAAGTTCATCTGTTCTACTTTTTATTTTTTTTCTATCTAAACATATACCTTTACTAAAATCTTCTAATACTTCTGTACTTACTTCTTTACTATCAAAGACTAACTCAAAATTAATAGCCTGTTGTTTAAAAATATCAACTTTATCCATATCTCTTATCATCTTAGCAAACAATAATTCTTTATCATTTAATCCATCTTCAATAATATGCTTATTATGATTATAAATAGCTTTCCTAATTATTTCATCATATTTAGAATCTTCTACAAAATCTCTAATATGTCCTTTATCAAACAAATACTCTATAGCTGCTTTACCATGATCTATATTATCATCATCAAATGATTTAGATTCTCTTAATTGATAAAATCTACCTATATCATGAAGTAATCCTATTACTTTAGCAAGCTCCATATCTTCTTTACTTAAATCTAATCTAAATGCTAACTCTGCCATTAAATCCATGACAGCATAACTATGATGATATTTAAAATTAATATTATTATCACTTTTATCAAAATTTTTCATATATTCTTCAAATGCTGCTTGTGCTTTTTCTATCATAAAAAAACTCCTCCTTATATATAATAAGGACGAGTTAACCCGCGGTACCACCTTAATTTATTCTTAACGAATACCCTTCATTCATAGATAACGGCTAAACCGAAATTAGTTACTAAACTCACTAATTTAACTCCATTGCTACAAGTTATTTTATCTTTGATTATTCACACCTACCATAATCTCTCTTTAAAAGAAATCAATAACTCCTCAACTTCTTTGTTTTTGACTACACATATTATATGATAGTTCGTTAAAAAAATCAATCATTTTTAATCTACTTCTTCGATTATTATATTTTTGATATGACGTTCAACGTTTGTACCACGAAATAAATAAATAAATCTCATATAATGTGAACCATAACGATATGAATTCGTAGTATTTTCATAGTGTCCATAATCACTAGTTGGTATTGATATATTACCAATAAGATTATAAGTGAATCCCCAATCACCATTTTTTTGTGAAACTTTAGTACCTGCTGGCAATTCTTCACCTTTCCAACCATTAGTTTGATCAGATAAAGTTATAGTATTATTAGTTGTATCTATAGAGGAAACACCATCATATAAATTCGTATAAGCCCATCTTGAATATGTATTTTCTGGCCAAGTATAACCCGAACCATCAGTATATCCCCAAAATATAAAACCACGTCTATGTCCAGCTGTTTCATTTTTATGCCAATTAGTTAAATCAGTAAAATATACTACTTTATCACCTTTATGTAAATCCCTTGCAAGTGTAGTAATTGAATCCGCAAAAAAACCAACATGCATAGGACTTATCCACTGTCCATCATAATCATATTCACCAAATCCTGCATAGTTTGTATTATTAGTAGAAAGTGCTTTAGCATCCACTGACATATAATATGATTTATTTTTATTCATTGGAATTAATTCATTTGTAGTAAAATCTAATACTACATTATTACTATTTGCATAATAAAAGCTATTATCAGTACTATCAAATGTTAAATGATAAAAATTAGTATTACTCTGATATTCACCATATCCATTTTTAACTAAGTTTTTGTATATAGGTTTATTACATATATTATTTACATTATTAAATACTTCTATTTCATCTTTATCATATCTTTTTACTATACATTTTTGATTGTTTTCAGTTTGATATGCTATTCTTCCATCACTTTTTATGTATGCATGTCCTGAAAGATTAGCATTTTCTACACCTATAGTCTGATAATCAGCAGGAAAAGTAAGTGTTACTAACGAACTTGGATTAGTAGTATCATAATAATCTTCGAGTTTTTCAATTACACGTGCTGCCTGTCCTTTTTCAGTCTCTGTTAACTCAGTATTTATTTTCACATAATTATTATTGCTTAATACTAACTCTTTACCAACAAATCCTCCTTCAACACCAATATTAATTGTTTTATTTGAGGAAGTATCATTTATAACTCTTATACCTATTGTTTTTGTACCATTTGCATTTATTGTTCCTTGAGCATTATCACCATATACTAAATCATATCCAATAGTTACTCCTGATATATTTTCATAATAAACTGAATATAAGCTATTAATATCATTTAAACTTTTTATTTTAATCTCATATAGTTTATCAGTACCTGCTGGACTAGTTATAGTATTATTTGATAACCCACTTATTTCATAATTTAGTTCTCCTACTACTATATTTATTTTTCCATGTTGTTCATCTTTCCTTGACCATATGGCATACGAAAAAGATGCAATAGATATTATTGCTGTTATTACTAATAAACTACTAATGTATATCATCTTTTTTCTATCCATATATAGTCTCCTATTATCTATACTAATTATAAAATAATACAAATAAAAAAGCAAGTTTAATACTTGCTTATTCTACTACCATCCATGTTGTAGGTATTCTTCTTAATACTCCTTGATTTCCACCTGATGAAATTGGATTATTAATTAACTTAATTTCTCCATTAATTCTTTCAACTAAAGCACTAGAAGTACCACCATCTAAGTTAGCTGCATTTACAGCTCCATAATTTTGCATTATTTCAGTCATACCAACTAAATCTATACCTGGAATACCAGCTCTATAGTTTCTACCATTTATAACTACAAATAATACAATACCATCTGCTCTTTGTCCAATGGCACTACGTGGAGCAATACCCCAACCACCATCACCTTTAACAAATGATGCCTTACCATTAACAATTAAGAATGGTCCAAATTCCATTGCATCTCTCATGCCTTTATTAAGTGCTTGTTGCGCAGTCATTCTACCTAAAACTAGAACGTTATCATTATTGAATCCAATAAATCCACCACCAACATTAGCATCTTTATAATCCCAAATTATTTTACCATCTTTGATTACAGTACCATGGGCTATAGCTCCATTACCATCCCATGTAGGATCATAGAAACCTCCACCATTCATACATACTAAGGCATTATTCTTTTCAGCTATAACTTTAACTGTTTCTCCTGATGAACCAAGTTTACTACTTACACCAATCTTAACTTTTTCTGGTTTATAAACTGCTATAACGTATCCATCATAACCTTTTCCTTTAACATATATTTTCTTATAAATAGTATCTTCAGTTACACCTTGGAATAAATCTTTTTCATATTTATTAGAATATTTACTACTAATCTTACCCATATTAATTAAATTAGGGTTAGTATCTTCATTTACTTCTACAACAAAGTTATTAGCTAATACTTTATCAATATACTCTTCAGAAAAGAACCATCTAGCTAAGTACTGATGACTTTTAGTTGTCATAGCTGTAGTAATTAAAGTATTTCTAAACCATGTTATTGGTCCATATAGTAAGAATAAACCACAGCTCATTCCTATAACGCCAATAGAAAATAATAATAGAAATATTCTCTTAAGATTTAAACTTATTCTAATTTTCTTTTTCTTCTTAACTATTACCTCTTCTTTTTCCATAACACACCTCTAGTTATTCTTCAGTTTCTTCTTCTTCAACATCTTCCATAATAATTTCATTAAATAAATTATCTTTATTTAAATCAATTTTTTCATATTTTAATTCATATTCTTTTAATTCTTCTTTTTTAGTTTTTTCTTTTAATTCAGTTATCTTATTATTAAAATCTTCTACATCTACTACATAAGTATTAATAGCTTCCTCATATGTTTCAATAAAAGCATTACATTTTTCTTGTACATCTTTATTAGAATATTTTTTATTTATACAATTCTTTTTATACATTGGAGCTGTTTTATCCATTTCTTTAATAGCATCACTCATTCTATCAAGTGATAATATCCAAGCATCATATTGATATAATGTTGCATCATTTATATCATCTTTTATCCAAGAGCGATATTCTACAGATTCTTCTCCAAACGCTAAAGCTGCTTCTTTAAAACTCTCGAAATTCTTAACAATTTCTCTTTCTCTTTTTTGTCTTTCTTTTCTATCTTTATTACTCTTATCGATTACAGTAAATAAACTATAACCAATTACTATTACTACTAATAATACTGCTACTATAATAAGTATTAATTTAACTTTTTTTGTGTTTTTCATATCACTTTCTCCTACTCTTCTAACATTATATCACTAACAAAAGAAAAAAGAAAGTGTTTTTACTTTCCTTTATAGAAACATGATATTATTTTTGAAAACTCAAATAATATTACTGTACTTTTATTAATAGCTGTTGCTTTACCTATAGCTTTACCACCTATTGTGAGTGCTGCAATCACACCAGTTATAATAAGTGTTACATTAAACATACTAATATCATATGTTGTTGATAATATAGATGCAAGTGCAACACCAGCTGAACCTGATATTATACCACATATATCTCCTATAACATCATTACAGAAGCTTGATGCCTTTTCACTGTTTTGTATTAGTTTAACAGCTAAATTAGCTCCTTTCACTTGTTTAGTAGCCATTGAATTAAATGTTTTTATATCAGCTACAGTTATTGATATACCTACCATATCAAAAATTATACCTAAACCTATAAATATTAAGATTATGATTGTTGCTACTATACTATTAGCATGTTCTGTAATACCTTCTGAAAAGAAAGTAAACAACATTGATATTAAAAATGCTAAGGTAGTAACAGTACCTATCCATATCCAATCAACTAATTTCTTATTCTTAATAGGTTTCTTACTAACTTTTTTTGAATATTTTTCTTTATAACCCTTTTTCTTCATATTTACCTCTAAAATAAAAAAACGAAATGGTGTTAGTTTAGTAAACTTTGTATCTTAGGTCAAGTTGGATTTCCCTACTTCCTACTTACCGTTACCAGTAAGCGGTTCCCCTTTAAAAGAAGCAATAGATTGTTACCAATTCTACGACTTGATTACCACTTAGAATACACTGCAATCCTACACTAACTAAATACACCCTAGGAGTTTTCCTCCAATACTAAAATTACTATTATGCTTTTTTGCAGTAAGTGTTTCAAGTAGCAATACTTATTAAAAAGATGTACACCTCTTA
>Ga0247608_10006039_pt1 | contig 12874 bp, 23 predicted proteins | sample 176DNAGHGlowgp2_FD_193490 | JGI IMG/M metagenome (GOLD analysis project Ga0247608, IMG submission 193490) | Sheep rumen microbial communities from Palmerston North, Manawatu-Wanganui, New Zealand - 1766 DNA GHGlow gp2 | ecosystem: Host-associated > Mammals > Digestive system > Stomach > Rumen ... | reverse complement strand
GCGTGAGTTCAAGGTTGAGTGTAACCAGGGTAAGCCTCAGGTGAACTATAAGGAGGCTATCACCAAGACTGTCATGGGTTACCGTGAGGTTTATAAGAAGCAGTCAGGTGGTCGCGGTAAGTTCGCTGATATCATCGTGAACGTTGGTCCTGTTGACGACGATTGGGATATCAAGGAGAACGGCGGCCTGCAGTTCATCAACGAGGTGAAGGGTGGTAACATCCCCAAGGAGTTCATCCCCTCCATCCAGAAGGGCTTCGAGGCAGCCATGAAGAATGGTATCCTCGGTGGCTATCCCATGGATTCGCTCAAGGTGACTGTTGTCGATGGTTCGTTCCACCCCGTTGACTCTGACCAGCTGTCGTTCGAGATTGCTGCCCAGATGGCTTACAAGGCAGTGTGCGCTCAGGCTAAGCCTGTACTGATGGAGCCTATCATGAAGCTCGAGGTTGTAACACCTGAGGAGAACATGGGTGACGTCATTGGTGACTTGAACAAGCGCCGTGGTCAGGTAGAAGGTATGGAAGAGGCTCGCTCTGGTGCCCGTGTCGTTAAGGCTCAGGTTCCCCTGTCAGAGATGTTCGGTTATGTAACCGCTCTGCGTACCATTACTTCAGGACGTGCTACCAGCTCAATGGAGTACGATCACCACGCTCCTCTGTCTTCTGCACTGGCTAAGGCTGTGCTCGAAGAGGTGAAGGGCCGTGCTGATCTGGTGTAATCTAATTGACAATTGATAATTGACAATTGATAATTATTAGGGAGTCGCTGAGCAAATGACTCTTTAGCGACTCCTCTTTAAATAAATAGTAAATAGTAAATCATTAAATCGTAAATTACAAAGATGAGTCAGAAAATTCGTATCAAGCTGAAGAGCTACGACCACAAATTGGTTGACAAGTCAGCAGAGAAGATTGTGAAGGCAGTGAAGGCTACCGGCGCTATCATTAGCGGTCCAATTCCCCTTCCCACCCACAAGCGTATTTACACAGTAAACCGTTCTACCTTCGTCAACAAGAAGGCACGTGAGCAGTTCCAGTTGTCAGACTTCAAGCGTCTGATTGACATCTATAGCTCAACAGCAAAGACTGTTGATGCACTGATGAAGCTCGAACTTCCCAGCGGTGTAGAGGTTGAGATTAAGGTGTAAGATATAAATAATCTTAAAAAACGTTATGAGACATGCAATTCCGTTGTGTGTCTCATTTTTTATATGTACCTTTGCAGCCGCAAAAGTGGTTATTGCGCTGGCAAATAGCTAACAATACGCTGAAAAAGAACGGTTTATATTCCAGGAGGGAAAATAGGCTGATTCTTGTTTTACGCGTGTTTGTGGGTTTTGAAAGGCAAGATGACACTAAAAAAAGAAACAGATATTATTCACATTATTATTAAAATTTTAAACTGAAATGCCAGGATTAATTGGAAGAAAAATCGGAATGACTTCCGTTTTCAGTGCCGACGGTAAGAATGTACCGTGCACTGTTATCGAAGCTGGTCCTTGTGTTGTTACTCAGGTGAAGACGGTCGAGAAGGACGGTTATGCTGCCCTTCAGCTGGCTTATGGTGAGAAGAAAGAAAAGAACACCACCAAGCCAATGCTCGGAATCTTCAAGAAGGCAGGAACGACACCAAAGGCCCACTTGGCCGAGTTCAAGTTTGACGAGGAGCATAACCTCGGAGACACCATCACCGTAGAGCTGTTCAGCGATACGGACTTTGTTGATGTGGTAGGTACTTCGAAGGGTAAAGGCTTCCAGGGTGTAATGAAGCGCCACGGTTTCGGTGGTGTAGGTCAGAGCACTCATGGTCAGGACGACCGTGCCCGCAAGCCGGGTTCTATCGGCGCTTGTTCTTATCCCGCCAAGGTGTTTAAAGGTATGCGCATGGGTGGCCACATGGGTGGTGACCGTGTAACAACGCAGAACCTCAGAGTGTTAAAGGTGATACCGGAGCATAACCTCCTTCTCGTGAAGGGTAGTGTAGCCGGTTGTAAAGGTTCAACAGTTTTAATTCAGAAGTAAGCAATGGAAATTAACGTATTAAACATCAAAGGTCAGGAGACTGGAAGAAAGGTAACGTTAAACGAGTCAATCTTCGGAATTGAACCTAACGACCACGTTATCTATTTGGATGTAAAGCAGTATCTCGCTAATCAGCGCCAGGGTACAGCTAAGTCTAAGGAAAGAAGTGAAATCTCTGGTTCTACACGTAAGCTCGGTCGTCAGAAAGGTGGCGGCGGTGCACGTCATGGTGATATCAACTCTCCTCTGCTGCGCGGTGGTGGTCGTGTGTTCGGTCCAACTCCTCGTGACTATGGCTTCAAGCTGAACAAGAAGGTGAAGGCTCTTGCCCGTCGTTCTGCTCTGTCTTTGAAGGCTCAGGAGAATGCTATCGTAGTAATCGAGGACTTTACATTCGATGCACCTAAGACTAAGGAGTTCGTCAGTGTAGCTAAGAACCTGAAGGTTGACGGTAAGAAAATCCTCTTGGTTCTGCCCGAGGCTAATAAGAATATTTGTTTGTCGGCCCGTAATTTGCAGCGTTCAGAGGTGATGATTGCTTCTTCAATCAATACCTATAAGATTATGAATGCTGATGTAATGGTTATTACAGAGAATTCACTGAAGGCCATCGACGGTGTTTTAAATAAATAAAGGAGACAGTAGAATATGGCATTTATTATTAAACCACTGGTCACTGAGAAGATGACTAATATTACCGACAAGTCTTCTGTCGAGAAAACTGTGAAGGTAAAGGGTGAGACTCGCAAGAAGCCAGCCCTGGTAAAATATGGTTTCATCGTGAAGCCTGAGGCAAACAAGCTCGAGATCAAAAAAGAGGTGGAGAGCCTGTACAATGTCACAGTTTTGGATGTAAACACAGCTCGTTATGCAGGTAAGCGTTCTTCTCGCTATACTCGTGCAGGACTCGTGAGAGGTTCAAAGAGTGCGTTTAAGAAAGCAATCGTTACTCTGAAAGAGGGCGATACTATTGATTTTTATAGCAATATTTAATAGAAATGGCAGTACGTAAATTAAAACCCGTAACTCCGGGTCAAAGACACAAGATTATTGGCACGTTCGAGGATATTACTGCATCCGTGCCAGAGAAGTCTCTCGTTTACGGCAAACGTTCTACCGGTGGTCGAAATAACACCGGTAAGATGACCGTCCGCTACATGGGTGGTGGTCACAAGAAGAAGTATCGTCTGATTGACTTCAAACGAGAGAAAGATGGTGTTCCAGCTGTAGTAAAGACAATTGAGTACGACCCGAACCGTTCGGCTCGTATCGCTTTGCTGTACTATGCTGATGGTGAGAAACGTTATATCATTGCTCCTAATGGACTGCAAGTGGGTGCTACCCTGATGTCCGGAACGGAGGCAGCACCTGAGGTAGGTAATGCTCTTCCGTTGGCCAACATCCCTGTTGGTACAGTGATTCATAACATTGAATTGCGTCCAGGACAAGGTGCTCTGCTCGTTCGTTCGGCTGGTAATTTCGCTCAGTTGACTTCTCGTGAAGGTAGCTATTGCGTTATTAAGCTTCCTTCTGGCGAGACTCGTCAGATTCTCTCTGCTTGTAAAGCTACTGTAGGTAGTGTAGGTAACTCTGACCATGCTCTGGAACAGTCAGGTAAGGCTGGCCGTTCACGTTGGTTGGGACGTCGTCCTCACAACCGTGGTGTTGTTATGAATCCTCATGATCACCCAATGGGTGGTGGTGAAGGCCGTCAGTCTGGTGGACACCCACGTTCACGTAAGGGCTTGTATGCTAAGGGTCTCAAGACACGTGCACCTAAGAAGCATTCTAACAAGTATATCATTGAAAGAGCTAACAAGAAATAAAAAAGTTAACTAAGTAGATTATGAGTCGTTCATTAAAAAAAGGTCCGTATATCAACGTATCACTCGAGAAGAAGATTCTTGCAATGAATGAGAGTGGTAAGAAGAACGTCGTAAAGACGTGGGCCAGAGCTTCAATGATCTCCCCCGACTTCGTGGGACATACCGTTGCAGTTCATAACGGAAACAAATTCATCCCTGTTTATATTACTGAGAACATGGTAGGACACAAGCTCGGTGAGTTCTCTCCGACACGTCGTTTCGGTGGCCATGCCGGTAACAAGAAGTAAGCTCCAGGGAATAGAAATTGAAAATTGAAAATTGAAAATTGAAAATTAATAATGGGAGCAAGAAAAAGATTAGCGGCTGAGAAAAGAAAAGCAGCCAATAAGACACAGTACTTTGCAAAGGTGAAGGGCGTACCTTCTTCTCCGCGTAAGATGCGCTATGTCGTTGACATGATCCGCGGCATGGAGGTCAACCGCGCTCTTGGCGTACTACGGTTCTCGAAGAAGGCAGCTTCTGCTGACGTAGAGAAACTCCTTCGCTCAGCTATTGCAAACTGGGAGGCCAAAAATGACCGTAAGGCAGAAGATGGCGAACTTTATATTACAAAGGTCTTTGTTGACGAAGGTGTAACCTTGAAGCGTATGAGACCAGCACCTCAGGGCCGTGGATACAGAATCCGCAAGCGTTCTAACCATGTGACTCTGTTTGTTGATGCTAAAACTAATGATAAAGATTAAGTAGAATGGGACAGAAAGTAAATCCAATTAGCAACCGTCTGGGTATAGTAAGAGGTTGGGATTCAAATTGGTTCGGAGGCAAGGACTTCGGAGATAACCTGGTAGAGGATCAGAAAATCCGTAAGTATCTGAACGAGCGTCTGGCAAAGGCCAGTGTCTCAAAGATTGTCATCGAACGTACGTTGAAGCTGGTTACCATTACAATCTGCACGGCACGTCCGGGCATCGTCATTGGTAAAGGTGGTCAAGACGTTGACAAGTTGAAGGAAGAATTGAAGAAACTCTATGACAAGGAGATTCAGATCAATATCTTTGAAGTGAAGAAACCAGAGCTCGATGCAACCATCGTTGCCAACAACATCGCTCGCCAGATAGAGGGTAAGATTGCTTACCGCCGTGCTATCAAGATGGCTGTGGCAAACACGATGCGTGCTGGAGCAGAAGGTATTAAGGTGCTGATCTCAGGTCGTCTGAACGGTGCTGAAATCGCACGTAGCGAAATGATTAAGGAAGGACGTACTCCGCTGCATACCTTCCGCGCAGACATTGATTACTGCCACACTGAGGCTTTGACCAAGGTTGGTATCCTGGGTATTAAGGTTTGGATTTGCCGTGGCGAAGTCTATGGCAAGGTTGACTTGGCTCCGAACTTCTCACAGGACAAGAGCAATAATCGCTCTAACGGTGGTAACAATGGTGGCAGAAAGTTCCGCAACAAGAAGAACAGTAAGTAATTTAAAGTAAGAATCTATCATGTTACAACCTAAGAGAGTAAGATATAGAAGACCGCAGGACGGACGTGGCAACAAAGGCAACGCCCACCGCGGAACGACGCTGGCTTTCGGCTCTTTCGGTATCAAGACACTTGATGCCAAGTGGATTGACAGCCGCCAGATTGAGGCAGCCCGTGTTGCCATCAACCGTTACATGAACCGTGAAGGTCAGGTATGGATTCGCATCTTCCCGGACAAACCCATCACTCGCAAGCCTGCTGATGTACGTATGGGTAAAGGTAAAGGTGACCCCGCAGGATGGGTAGCACCTGTTACACCGGGTCGTATCCTCTTTGAAGTAGAGGGTGTTCCATTCGACGTAGCCAAGGAGGCTCTTCGTCTGGGTGCTCAGAAACTGCCTGTGAAGACAAAGTTTGTTATTAGACGTGATTACGATAAAAACGCTTAATTTATGAAGACGAACGAATATAAGACAATCGAGACCAAGGAATTGGCCGAGAAGCTGGAGTCTGAGGTTGCTAAGTACAACCAGATGAAGTTGAACCATGCTGTCGCACCTCTGGAGAATCCATCACAGATTAAGGCTACACGTCGTGACATTGCACGTATGAAGACAGAACTCCGTCAGAGAGAACTTAACAAATAATAATAATGGTTCAGATGGAAACAAGAAATTTTAGAAAGACAAGACAGGGTGTTGTTATCAGCAACAAAATGGATAAAACCATTGTTATTGCAGCTAAGTTCAAGGAGAAGCACCCTATTTATGGTAAGTTTGTCCAGAAGACAAAGAAATACCATGCTCACGATGAGAAGAATGAGGCCAATGTAGGTGATACAGTACTCATTATGGAAACCCGTCCTCTGTCAAAGACAAAGAGATGGAGATTAGTTCAAATTGTTGAAAAAGCTAAGTAATTATGATACAAGCAGAATCAAGACTTACAGTAGCTGATAACAGCGGTGCACGCGAGGCTCTTTGCATTCGCGTTCTGGGTGGTACCCGTCGCCGTTATGCAAGCGTGGGTGATGTGATTGTCGTTGCTATTAAGAACGCCATCCCCACCAGTGACGTTAAAAAGGGTGCAGTATCAAAGGCTTTGGTTGTTCGTACGAAGAAGGAAATACGTCGTGCAGATGGTTCGTACATCCGTTTCGACGATAATGCCTGCGTTCTTCTGAACAATGCCGGTGAGCTTCGTGGAAGCCGTATCTTCGGTCCTGTTGCACGTGAGCTCCGTGCTGTAAACATGAAAGTCGTTTCTTTGGCACCTGAGGTTCTATAACATTTAACACAGTAGAGAAATGAACAAGTTGAAAATAAGGAAAAACGATACAGTTGTTGTTCTGGCCGGTGAGGATAAGGGCAAGACTGGTAAGGTGCTGAAAGTCTTAGTAGAGAAGCGCCGTGCTATCGTTGAGGGTGTGAACATCGTCAACAAGAGCACCAAGCCCAGTGCTAAGAATCCTCAAGGTGGGTTTGTGAAGCAGGAGGCTCCTATTCACATTTCTAATCTGAGTTTAATCGATCCTAAGAGTGGAAAGGCTACCCGTGTGGCTATCAAGCACGAAGGAAAGAATGTCATCCGTATCGCTAAAAAGTCAGGGGAGGAGATTAAGTAATGAATACAGCACAACTGAAGAAGACGTATAACGAGCAGATTGCTCCGTCATTGAAGAAGCAGTTTAACTACAGTTCTGCTATGCAGATTCCTGTTTTGAAGAAGATTGTTATCAACCAGGGTCTTGGAGATGCTACTCAGGATAAGAAAATCATTGATGTAGCCATCAACGAGATTACAGCCATTACTGGTCAGAAGGCTGTTGCAACCTATTCTCGCAAGGATATCGCCAACTTCAAGCTTCGTAAGAAGATGCCTATCGGTGTGATGGTAACATTGCGTCGTGAGCGTATGTACGAGTTCCTGGAGAAACTTGTACGTGTGGCTCTTCCTCGTATCCGTGACTTCAAAGGTATTGAGACCAAGTTCGACGGACGTGGAAACTATACACTCGGTATCCAGGAGCAGATTATTTTCCCGGAGATTAACATCGATTCAGTAGATCGTATCCAGGGCATGAACATCACTTTCGTTACTTCAGCTAAGACTGATGAGGAAGGCTATGCACTGCTCAAGGCTTTCGGTCTGCCGTTTAAGAACGCTAAAAACGATTAAGAGATATGGCAAAAGAATCAATGAAAGCCCGTGAGGTGAAGCGTGCAAAGCTGGTAGCTCGTTACGCTGAGAAACGCGCTGCTTTGAAGAAGATCATTGCAACAAGCGAGGATCCCGCAGAGGCATACGAGGCAGCACGCAAGCTGCAGAGCATTCCCAAGAATGCTAACCCCATCCGTCTGCACAATCGCTGCAAGATTACTGGTCGTCCCAAAGGATATATGCGCCAGTTCGGTCTTTCTCGTATCCAGTTCCGCGAGATGGCATCAAGCGGTCTGATTCCGGGAGTTAAGAAGGCAAGTTGGTAATTGGCGGTTAGCTATTAGCCAAGAGCCAAAAGCAAGAGAATTATTAATATTGTCGGGGGAGTCCCGATTAATTAAACATTATTTTATATGACAGATCCAATAGCAGATTATCTGACCAGGCTCAGAAATGCGATTATGGCTAATCACCGTGTCGTAGAGATTCCTGCGTCAAACTTGAAGAAGGAAATCACTAAAATCCTCTTCGAGAAGGGCTACATCCTGAACTACAAGTTCATTGAGGATGGCCCTCAGGGTACAATCAAGGTTGCTCTGAAGTATGATCCCGCAACGCGTGAGAATGCTATCAAGTGCCTGAAAAGAGTGTCAACGCCAGGTCTTCGTAAGTACACTGGCTACAAAGACATGCCGAGAGTAATTAACGGATTAGGTATTGCAATCTTATCTACATCCCAAGGTGTAATGACAGACAAAGAGGCTTCTCAGCTGAAGATTGGTGGTGAGGTCCTTTGCTACGTTTATTAATTGGAGGATTTGAATATGTCAAGAATAGGAAAATTGCCAATTAGCATCCCTGCAGGCGTTACTATTGCCCAGGGTAATGACGGTGTTATTACAGTGAAGGGTCCGAAGGGTGAGCTTTCACAGAAGGTTGATTCATCTATTATCGTAAAGATTGAAGATGGTCATGTAATGTTTGAGGTGGATGAGAAGAGTCCGGTAAACATTAAGCAGAAGCAAGCTTTCCATGGCCTGTATCGTGCACTGGTCCACAATATGGTGGTAGGTGTCAGCGAGGGTTACAAGAAAGAACTTGAACTCGTTGGTGTAGGTTACCGTGTTTCTAATCAAGGCAACTTGATAGAGTTCTCTCTGGGCTATACACACCCCATCTTTCTTCAGCTTCCTAAGGAAGTAAAGGTAGAAACCAAGATGGAGCGTAACCAGAACCCACAGATTGTTCTCGAGTCATGCGACAAGCAGCTGCTCGGTCTTATCTGCGCAAAAATTCGTTCTTTCCGTAAGCCGGAGCCTTATAAGGGCAAGGGTATTTTGTTCAAGGGTGAAGTTATCCGTCGTAAGTCGGGTAAGTCTGCCGCAGCCAAGTAATCTTGAAAATTAAACATTAAACATTAAAGATTAAAAGATTATGACAACAAAGAAAGTTGAAAGACGAATCAAAATTAAATATAGAATTCGTAAGAACGTTTTCGGTACAGCCGAGCGTCCACGTATGAGCGTGTTCCGCAGCAACAAGCAGATCTACGTTCAGATAATTAACGATTTAGAAGGTAAAACACTTGCATCTGCATCCTCACTGGGCATGGAAACCATGCCGAAGATCCAGCAGGCAGAGAAAGTCGGCGAACTCGTTGCAAAGAAAGCACAGGAAGCAGGCATTACTGCCGTTGTCTTCGACCGTAATGGTTATCTCTATCATGGCCGCGTGAAGTCTTTGGCTGATGCAGCACGTAAGGGTGGACTTAATTTTTAAACGATTATGGCAATGAACAAAGTTAAAATAAATAGCGACGTAGAGTTGAAAGACAGACTGGTTGCCATCAACCGTGTTACAAAGGTAACAAAAGGTGGTCGCACCTTTACATTCGCAGCCATTGTTGTTGTCGGCGACGGCAACGGAATCATCGGCTGGGGACTTGGTAAGGCTGGTGAGGTAACAGCAGCTATTGCCAAGGGTGTTGAGGCAGCTAAGAAGAATCTTGTTAAGGTTCCTGTATTGAAGGGTACCATTCCTCATGAGATGGAAGCTCACTACGGTGGTGCACAGGTGTTCCTTCGTCCTGCAGCAGCAGGTACCGGACTTGTTGCCGGTGGTGCTATGCGTGCAGTACTTGAAAGTGTTGGTGTGAAAGACGTGCTTGCAAAATCAAAGGGTTCTTCTAACCCCCACAACCTGGTAAAGGCTACTATTGTTGCTCTGAGCAACATGCGTGACGCTTATACCATTGCAGGTACTCGTGGTATCAGTATGGAAAAGGTATTTAAAGGATAAGGAGGTAATTATGGCAACAATTAAGATTAAGCAGATTAAGAGTAAGATCGGTTATCCCGTTGACCAGAAACGTACCCTCGAGGCCTTAGGCCTTCGCAAGATTTCTCAGGTCGTTGAGAAAGAAGATACCCCAGCTATCCGTGGTATGATTCGTAAGGTACATCACCTGGTGACCATCGTTGAGTAATTAACATTAAAAAAGGAGATTCGATTATGAAACTGAATAATTTAAAGCCAGCAGAGGGCTCTGTACACTCACCTCGTCGTATCGGTCGTGGTCCTGGCTCTGGTCTGGGTGGTACATCTACCCGTGGACATAAGGGTGCCAAGGCTCGCTCTGGTTATAAGAGAAAGATTGGATTCGAAGGTGGTCAGATGCCTCTCCAGCGTCGTGTACCGAAGGCTGGTTTCAAGAATATCAATCATAAGGAGTACTTTGCAGTAAACCTTTCTACGCTTCAGAAGCTTGCTGAGGAAAAGAATCTGACAAAGATCGGCATTGCTGAGCTGGTTGCCTCTGGTCTGACTAATGGCAAGGAGCTGGTTAAGATTCTCGGCAATGGTGAGCTGAAAGCTAAGATTGACGTCGAGGCAAATGCATTCTCTAAGACTGCTGAAGAAGCTATTAAGGCAGTAGGTGGTAACGCAACAATAATCTAAGAAAGACAATGAAGAAGTTTATAGAGACACTGAAGAACATTTGGAAGATTGAGGATCTGCGCCAGCGCCTCTTAATCACATTGCTGTTTGTGGCAATTTACCGTTTCGGTTCGTTTGTGGTACTTCCTGGTATCAATCCGCAGATGCTGGACAAACTGCAGTCTCAGACCGCTGGTGGTCTGATGTCGCTGCTTGACATGTTCTCCGGTGGTGCATTTTCCAACGCATCTATCTTTGCGCTGGGAATCATGCCTTACATCTCTGCTTCTATCGTAATGCAGCTTCTCGCTGTCGCTGTTCCTTATTTCCAGAAGATGCAGCGTGAAGGTGAGAGTGGCCGTAAGAAAATCAGCATGTACACCCGTTACCTGACAGTGGCTATCCTGCTGTTCCAGGCACCGGGTTACCTGATGAACCTCCGTGCCCAGGCTAGCGAGGCTCTTGTCGGCATCGAGTGGTCAACCTTCATGGTTCCTGCCACTATCATTCTCGCTGCAGGAAGTATGTTCATCCTCTGGTTGGGTGAGCGCATTACCGATAAGGGTATAGGAAACGGTATCTCCATCATCATCATGATAGGTATCATTGCCCGTCTGCCACAGGCCTTCATTCAGGAGGTTGGTTCTCGATTCACTTCGATTACCGGTGGTGGTCTCGTCATGTTCCTGGTTGAGATCCTTATTCTCTATGCAGTTGTTTGTGCAGCCATCCTTCTGGTACAGGCCGTTCGTCGTGTTCCTGTACAGTATGCGAAGCGTCTTGTTGGTAATCAGCAGTATGGTGGTGCACGTCAGTACATCCCACTGAAACTGTTTGCTGCAAACGTGATGCCAATCATCTTTGCTCAGGCAATCATGTTCATCCCGTTGACTCTCGTTCAGTACTTCGACCCACAGAATACTAATTCTGTATTCCGTGTGCTCATGGATCATCATAGCTGGCAGTATAATCTGGTTTTCGCAATCCTAATCATTGCATTTACCTATTTCTATACAGCCATCACTTTGAATCCTACGCAGATGGCAGAAGATATGAAACGTAACAATGGTTTCATTCCTGGCATCAAGCCAGGCAAGGACACAGCAGAGTACATTGATACCGTTATGTCGCGTATCACGTTCCCTGGCTCATTGTTCATCGCTTTCATTGCCATCATGCCAGCATTCGCTGGATTGCTGAACGTTCAAGATGCATTCTCTCAGTTCTTTGGAGGAACGTCTTTGCTGATTCTTGTCGGTGTTGTGCTTGACACACTCGCACAGATTGAGAGTCACTTGCTGATGCGCCACTATGACGGTTTGCTTAGCTCAGGCCGCATACATGGTCGTGGCATGCAGGCATACTAATGATACTCTTCGATGAAGGTATTTCTGAAGACTGAAGATGAAATAGAGTTGATGCGTCAGGCTAACCAACTCGTTGGTAAGACCCTTGGCGAATTAGCTCGACATATCAAACCAGGTGTAACGACCCTCCGGTTGGATCAGATAGCCGATGAGTTCATACGAGATCACGGTGCTATCCCGACTTTCAAGGGGTTCCCTAATCCTTACGGAGGGCCGTTTCCTGCTAGTATATGCACTTCCGTCAATGACGTGGTAGTGCATGGGGTGCCTAACAATGATACAGTTCTTCGTGAAGGAGACATTATCTCTGTTGATTGTGGCACTTTGTTGAACGGCTTTTGTGGCGACTCTTGCTATACATTCTGTGTTGGTGAGGTAGCCGACGATGTGAAGCAGTTGCTCCGTACTACTCGTGAGGCTCTTTACAAAGGAATCGAAAATGCCGTGGCAGGACACCATCTGGGTGACATCAGTGCTGCCGTTCAGGAGCACTGTGAAGCTCAGCACTATGGTATTGTGCGTGAACTGACAGGTCATGGTATCGGTCGCGAAATGCACGAGGATCCTCAGGTTCCAAACTATGGACGACGTGGTAACGGCATTCTGCTCAAGGCAGGTATGTGCATTGCCATCGAGCCTATGGTGACTCAAGGCAGTCGTTCCATCTATTTGGATGCCGACCGTTGGACTATCCGCACACGCGATGGTAAGCCGGCAGCTCACTTTGAACACACCATAGCGGTGCGCCGAGGTAAGGCAGAAATACTGTCATCATTCGAAGAAGTATTAAGTGTAGAAGGTAACCTATATTAAATTAGTATGGCAAAACAGTCAGCTATTGAACAAGACGGAACCATCGTCGAGTCGCTATCGAATGCGATGTTCCGCGTTGAACTCGAGAATGGTGTGCAAATAATCGCGCATATCTCCGGAAAGATGCGTATGCACTACATTAAAATCCTTCCTGGCGACAAGGTGAAGGTAGAGATGAGTCCTTACGACCTGACCAAAGGTCGCATTGTATTCAGATATAAATAAAAAACGAAGACACTACATTATACAGAGTTATGAAGACAAGAGCATC
>Ga0247608_10006036_pt1 | contig 12876 bp, 11 predicted proteins | sample 176DNAGHGlowgp2_FD_193490 | JGI IMG/M metagenome (GOLD analysis project Ga0247608, IMG submission 193490) | Sheep rumen microbial communities from Palmerston North, Manawatu-Wanganui, New Zealand - 1766 DNA GHGlow gp2 | ecosystem: Host-associated > Mammals > Digestive system > Stomach > Rumen ... | reverse complement strand
AGGTGAAGAAGCGGTTAGGTTCGTGGGCGAAGTTGGTCTGCCCGACGGGCACGATGATGTGTCCCAAGCGGATGTTGAAGCCCTTGCCAAACGATTTCTGGATCCAGAACTGCTCCAACGCCACTTCGCCGCCGCGCTCTATCTCGTGCTCGAACTCTCCGGTTTCCTCGGCTTCCACTTCCACGGCCACTTCGCTGCCGCCGTGCTCAAACTCGATTTCGCTGCCCATGCTCCAGCCTTTGCCGAAGTCGTATCCCAGGTTGATGACCACGTGGGGCAAGTCGACGCGACCATGGCCTTTGGCGTCTTTGTACCGGTCGGCATGGGAATAGCGGAACATGTTGTCGCTGTAGAAGTTACGGGTGTAAACTGCCTCTCCGTAGCCGCCTACCGTGAGACGCGACAGGGAGAGGAATTTGGTCGAATCGGCATTGTTGTTTTGCGCCTGCATTGGCATGGCACTCAAAGCCAAACCCAAAACGGCACATTTTGCTATTGTTTTCAGTTTCATAACGAACGCTTTTACTCTAATTTCGCCTGCAAAAGTCCGATTTTGTCCTAACAGTCCAAATCCCCACAAATGGCTATTTTCAGAAACGCTTATCGTTATTTGTGAGGATGCCAAAAACAATCGTGCGAGGTGGGGACAACCCATCTCGCACGACTAAAAACTAACTCAAAAATTCATTCTTACAGTATGACAAAAAACTGGATGCAAAATAACAGCCTTTCTCCGACCTGTGGAATCCCTACATTTTGGGATTTTATCACTTCCTTAATCATTAATTGTTGGGGATGGGTGAAATTTTCGGAATTTTCGGCTTGCGTCTCACAAAAAATCCCTACCTTTGAACCGTTTTTTGAAGCACCTATTATTAATATGCGTAACATCTTTGGTAATATGGTATACCTCAACGTCAAGGAACGCGACCGTTTCTGAGAAGTCCCGTAGGGACGACAGGCCATCGAGCGGTCGACATAAGTCCTTGCGCCTAAGGGTCTCGCGTTTCGCGTCTCGTAATCCTGCGTCTTACGTCCCAAGTCAAAAAACACCATCCAACCGAATCTTTAAATCTTGAATCCTTAATTTTTTAAATTATTAAATATCAAATCTTTAAATCAATAAATCATGGAATTACCATTTGCAGAAGCGTGGAAAATCAAGATGGTTGAACCCATTAAGAAATCCACCCGCGAACAACGCGAAAAATGGCTCAACGAAGCCCACCAGAACGTCTTCATGCTGAAGAGCGACTATGTTTATATCGACCTGCTGACCGACAGTGGCACTGGCGCCATGAGCGACCGTCAATGGGCCGCCATGATGCAAGGCGACGAGAGCTACGGCGGCGCCCGCTCGTTCTATCACATGAAGGACACCATCACCGAACTCACTGGTTTTGAGTACGTCATCCCCACTCACCAAGGCCGTGCAGCCGAGAATGTGCTGTTCAGCTACTTGGTGAAGCCTGGCATGGTCGTCCCCGGCAACGCCCACTTCGACACCACCAAGGGCCACATCGAGAGCCGCAAGGCCTTCGCCATCGACGTCACCGTGCCCGAGGCCTACGACACCCAGCTTGAAGTTCCCTTCAAGGGCAACGTCAGCCTCGAAAAGCTCGAAAAGGTGTTGCAAGAAAACAAAGGCAACGTGCCTTTCATGGTTCTCACCGTGACCAACAACACCGTTGGCGGCCAGCCCGTGAGCATGAAGAACATCCGCGAGACCTGCGAACTGTGCCACAAATACGGCGTGCCAGTCAACATCGACAGCGCTCGCTTCATCGAGAACGCCTATTTCATCAAGACACGCGAAGAAGGCTATGCCGACAAGACCTTGAAGGAAATCGCCCTCGAAATGTTCAGCTACGCCGACTCGATGACGATGAGCGCCAAGAAGGATGGTCTCGTCAACATGGGTGGCTTCATCGCCACCAACAAGAAGGACTGGTACGAAGGCGCCAAGCTGTTCTGCATCCCCTTCGAGGGCTTCCTCACCTACGGCGGCATGAACGGCCGTGATATGGATGCCTTGGCTGTCGGTCTGAAGGAAAACATTGAATTCGATATGGTTGAGACCCGCATCAAGCAAGTCCATTACCTCGCCGCCAAGCTCGACGAATACGGCATTCCTTACCAGCGTCCCGCCGGTGGCCACGCCATCTTCGTCGACGCCGACAAGGTGCTGACCAACATCCCGAAGGAAGAGTTCCCCGCCCAGACGCTGACTTGCGAGCTTTATCTCGAAGCCGGCATCCGCGCCTGCGAAATCGGCTACGTCTTGGCCGACCGCGACCCCGTCACGCGCCAGAACCGCTTCGGTGGCAACGACTTCGTGCGTCTCTGCATCCCGCGCCGTGTGTACACCAACAACCACATGGATGTGATTGCTGCCGCTTTGAAGAACGTTTACGACCGTCGCGACACCATCAAGCGCGGCCTCGAAATCACTTGGGAAGCCGAGCTGATGCGCCACTTCACATGCCAGTTCAAGAGACTGGGATGATTTCTTGCTGAAGGCAATCCAAAAACGACAAGAAAGGGGAGCCTGCCACTGTGGGCTCCCCTGATTTTTTTGTCGCTTTGCGGTTTATCTGAAAAATTTGTGTAATTTTGCAGCATTATGACCACTCCAGCAATCATTATCAGCATCCTTTTCATCGTCTGCCTCACCATGCCTGCAGGTACTCATTCGTTGGGCTTGGTCAAGGCCGACGACAAGCCCTCGCAGAAATGGTTCATCCCGCTTTTCTTCGGGGTCTACCATGGCGTTTTCGTTATGTTCGGCTCCTTCTTAGGTGGACTTTTCGCGCATCTGATCACTTACATTGCCAAGTATATGGTCTTCGCCATGATGCTTGTCGTGGCCGTCAAGATGTTTGTCGAGTCGATGAGGATCTTGAAAGGGAAGATGCTTTATACGGTCAACAACGACACGGAATTGGCACTGCTCGGCATGATGTCGGGTGTCAACACATTGCTGATGTCGCTGATGGGGCCTTATTTCATGCCGTTTGGCAAGAGTTGGTACATGTTGGCGGTCATCGTGGTGAGCTTCCTCTGGTCGTTCTTCGCGATCCGGATTCCATTTGAGCCAAAAATCATTAGGAAGGTGAGCTTCGTCGAGTTCTCCGCAGCGGTGTTCATGGTGGTCATCGCAGTTTTGTATTTGTTTACGGATTTAATCTAAAGATTTAAAATTCAAGATTTAAGATTTAAAATTCTGGAAAATGAAAAGGATAGTTGCTCTTTTTGTTGGTCTGTCGTTCGCGTTGCTTGCTTCGGCGCAGGCGCCTTCCAATTACTACAACTCCGCCAACGGCTTGACGGGTAACCAACTGAAATCGGCCTTGCACAACATCATCAAAGGCCATACCTCCATTTCGTATTCCAACATCCTGAATGCCTTTTGGAGCACCGACAACAAAGGCAACGGCATAGTGTGGGACATGTATTCTGATCGCCCAGGTGGCACACCGCCTTATACCTATTATCTCGGTCAGGACAATTGCGGCAGCTACGATAGCGAAGGCGACTGCTACAACCGCGAGCACTCGTGGCCACAAAGTTGGTTCAACGAGCAAACCACGCCGCGCACCGACCTTCACCACATCTTCCCGACCGACGGTTATGTGAACGGACGCCGCAGCAATTATGCTTATGGTGAGGTGCGTTCCGCTTCTTGGACTTCGCAAAATGGCTCGAAATTAGGAACTTGCAAGACGACTGGCTTTTCAGGCACTGTTTTTGAACCCATCGATGAATACAAAGGCGATTTAGCCCGAGCCATCATGTATATGAGCGTGCGTTACTACAGCGAGGACGGCAGCTGGGGAAACAGTGATATGACGACCAAGTCGGAAATCAAGCCGTGGGCGATTCAGATGCTGCTGCGCTGGAACGAACAAGACCCTGTGAGCCAGAAGGAAATCGACCGCAACAATGCCATCTATAACGACTACCAGCACAACCGCAATCCCTTCATCGACCATCCGGAATACGCTCGCATGATTTGGGACCCGAATTGGAACACCGTCGAAGAAACCCCGGAGGCCATTTATCTTTTTCCTCATCCTGTTGCGCGTGGCCAGTTATTGCATCTAAGTGGCAACACCCAACAGTTTGACGCAGTGGCTATTTGCGACCTGTGTGGGCGTACGATCTATAAGGCTACGGGTAATGCAGTTGGTGATTTCTCGATAACAATTCCTTCTGATTTCAGAAGAGGCTGTTATATTGTCAAGCTGATGCACAAGGGCAATGTGGTGAAATACGAGAAACTTCTTGTGAAATAGTTGTTTGGTTATCAGTTGTTCAGTTTTGTTGAATTACAAACTGAACAACTGCAAACTCCAAACTGATAACTGATTACATCATCTTCTTGTGCCTGAAATAGATATAGAACAGCGTTGCCACCACCACCATAAATCCCATGATGCCCCAGAAAGCCCACGCTTTGTCTTGGAACGGTAGGCTGACGTTCATGCCGTAAATGCCGGTGATGAAGGTCAGAGGCAGGATGATGGTCGACACGAGGGTCAGGATCTTCATCGTCTCATTGGTCTTGTTGGTCTGCATCGAGTCGAAGGTCATCGAGAGGCCTTCAATCAGTTCCTCGTAGTCCTCGGTCATGTCCCATACCTTTTGCAGGTAGTCGAGGATGTTGCCCCAGTAGTCTTCCATGTACTCCACGTCGTCGGTGAAGCCCGTCACCTTACCCGTTTCGAAGAGGTGGAAGAGCCTCAGTTGCGGCTTGAAGATGGTGTTGATGAGGATGAGGTTTTTGCGTGTCACGCTGATGCGCTCGATGATTTTCACTTGTTTTTCCTGCAACAGCTCACGGTTGATGAGCTCAACGTCTAGTCCGACCTTGCGAAGCAGGTACACCGACTCGGTCATCAGTTTCTCGAGAATGCGGTAGAGCAGCAGGTCGGAAGTCTTGATTTTCAAGTCCTCTTCGTTATGAATGCGTTCTTCATATTCTTCGAAGAGTTGCGACACGCCCCAAGGGTTCTTCTCGATGGAAATGATGTATTCTTTGCCCCAGAAAATCTTCACTTCCTTGATTTTCACGAATTTGTTTTGGCGGTCAAAGTTAGGGAAATGAAGGATGAGGAAGTAATAGTCGTCGTAGATGTCGATTTTGGGGCGTTGGTTTACCGATTTGCAGTCTTCGATGTCTAAAGGGTGGAAATGGAATCGGTCTTTAAGGAATTCAAAGTCTTCTTCCGTTGGGTTGTTGAGATGACGCCAAGTCAAGTTCCCGATTTTCAGGCTGTTAATCATAGGCCTTCCCCCTTTCTTTTAAGTGAATACTATATTTACATCGGCGGAAAAATTTTTCGCGCCGCGAAAATACGGTTTTTTGTTGAAAATGGGGGAACAAAACTTGCAAAAAATGCAATTTTGTTGCTTTTATTTCCACTCAAAAGTGTTGATTAGGTGGTCGATGTCCTCGCGGATGAAGTTGATGACCGGTTGCATCGAATCGTTGTCGGGCTTGAAGTTGAAATAGAGTGCGCCGCGCACGAAGTTTCGGGTGCTGTCGGTGAGATAGAACTGCATCGGAGTGGCCACGCCTTTGCCGTCCATCTCGATGAAGAGCCCGTAAACATCGTGTTCATCATTGTAAATCAGGCTGTCACGGACGCCATTGGCTTTTTGGAGGTGTTTGGTCACCATGGTGTGGACATCCTCGAGGTATTCACTTAAGTTGCCGTTCACATTCTTGTGGGTCAGGTGGATGGAGCCTTTGAACTGTGGCATCTCGATATTGATCCAATTCTTCTCATTTGGCGAATAGCGGTCGAAGGTGATTTGGGCGTATTCGGGACATTCGAAACTGTATCTTTCGATGGTGTCGACTTTGGTGTAGGCTTTTTCGGGCAGGTCGATGCGAAAATAGCCGCGTGGCTTGGGCAAGTAACTGTCGTTGTTGTTGCACGATATGGCGATTAAGGCGATTATGCAAGCCGCAAACAATATGCTTATTTTATTCTTCATCAATTGTTACTCTTACTTCTTTGATACGCTTTGTGTCGGCATCAGTGATTTCCATTTGGAATTTCTCGAAGTTGAACTTGAAGCCAATCTCAGGAATGCGTCCTTCTATTTCGAGAATCAAGCCAGCTAAGGTGTCGGCTTCACCTTGCATGGGCTCGAAGAAGTCTTCGTCAACGCCAAACACTTTGCAGAAGTCGACAATGCTGGTCTGTGCCTTAAAGAGATACGAGCCGTCTTCGAGCTTTTTGTAGTGTTCTTCAAGGTTAGCCTCGTCGAATTCGTCGTTGATCTCGCCCACGATTTCCTCGATGACGTCTTCCATGGTGATGAGCCCCGACGTGCCACCATATTCGTCGACGACGATGGCGATGTGGATTTTCTTTTCGCGGAAGTCTTGGAACAGGTCGTTGATCTTGCGGTTTTCGGGTACAAAGAAGGCAGGCCGAATCAGCTTGCGCCACTCGTACGACTCGGCGTCAAGATAGGGAAGGAGGTCTTTTACGTAAAGGATGCCTTCCACTTGGTCGAGGGTCCCGTCGTAGACGGGAATCCTGGAGAATCCGCTCTTGATGACGATGGCAAGCATCTCGGTGAATTCCATGTCTTTTTCCACACCGATGATGTCGACACGAGGGATCATCACGCCACTTACTTCTTTTTCGCTGAATGAGGCGATGCCTTTCAGCATCTGCTTTTCCTCGATGGGGGCAGTGGATTCTTCGGTGGCGATGTCGACGGCAGTCGAAAGGTCCTCCATCGAAATCTCGCCTTTCTTCTTCTCCAAGTGCTTGTCCATGAATGAAGTGGAGTTGACCAAGAGTCTGCTCAAGGGCTTGAAGAAACCATTGAGGAAATTCAGCATGCGTGCAACAAAACGCGCCATCTTGACGGGACGTTTGCTGGCGTAGATTTTAGGTGTGATTTCGCCAACGATGAGAATGAGCGAGGTGACGACGACCACTTCGAGCAGGAATGCCGCCATGGGGTGGTTTTCCATGTCGAACAACTGTGCCATAATGTAAGTGGAAAGCAACGTGATGGTAACGTTGACGAAGTTGTTGCCAATTAATATAGTGGCCAACAGCGTTTTGGGTTTTTCTCTAAGCCTGAGCACCAATCTGCTTTTGGCGTCGTCGCACGATTCTAGCTCATCGATGTCGGCAGGCTGGAGGGAGAAAAATGCCGTTTCGCTGCTCGAAATCAAGGCGGAAGCGATGAGGAGCAAACATAATACTACCAATCCGATGATGGCGTTGACGGTAAATCCAGTGAAAAAGTTGTTTAAAACAACGGATAGAAGTCCTATAAGAGGTTCAGGGTCAGGGTCTGGTGTTTCCAAAGCTATGTGTTTTATGATTTGCGCCGCAAAATTAGGAAATTATTCTGACATACGCGTTATTATTCATCAAAATGGGAGGTCGTTGGATTCATCAGCTTCATTGCGAGGCGTGTAGCCGGGTGTTGGCTCAGGTGAAGCCGTGTACGGCTGACCGTACGACGACTGCTGGATGGGCTTGGCAGGCGCCATTTGCATCATCTTCTCGGCGTTCACCTCCGTAATGGAACGTTGGTTGCCTTGCTGGTCGGTATATTGACGGGTCTTCAATTTGCCTTCGACATACATGAGGTCGCCTTTGGCGTAATTGCGACGACCGTCAGCGATGTCGTTGGCGAGGTTGCCCCAAACGACGATGTTGTGCCAGTCGGTCTGTTCCACCCAATTGCTGTCGCGGTCGCGGTAGCGTTCAGAGGTTGCCATAGTCACGGATACCTTCTTGTTTCCGTTTTCGAATGTGGTGACTTCTGGGTCTTTCCCGAGTCGGCCTATGAGTATGACTTTATTCAAACTTGCCATGATTTTCAGTGTTTTAAAATTGTTAAGTATTTAAGTATAAATCTATTAAGCGAGGTATTGGATAATTCTCCAATTCTCTTTCAGCCGCCAAAAATACTTCTTTTGTTTCAATCTGCAACAATTTTTTTTCAAGTTTTATTTCAATGAATTGAGCCACAATAGTTCGGTGGGTCAGTTTATGGATGAAGGGTGGCGACACTTTTGAAATGGTAAAATTCGTTCCTTCAATTAATTGCTTGAATGCATCCGAGGCGATGACCTCGTTGGCGCCAAGGCTTGTCTCACTTTCGATGCAAGGGAAATCGTAGAGGCTTTTCCAGATATCGTTGTCGCTGCGTTTGCGAAGATAGATGCTGTCGCCGGTTCGGATGACCAGATAGTTGAAATATCTTGTGGCGACTTTTGTTTTTTGTAGTTTTAAAGGTCGTTGGGCAACGGTAAAATGTTCGAAAGCAAGACATTGCGGTTGAAGCGGACAATGGAGACAATTCGGGTTCTTAGGGGTACATTGGAGCGCTCCAAACTCCATCAGGGCTTGGTTATGGAGTCCTGGATGCTTGCGGTTGAGGAGTTTGTTGGCAAGTTCGGAAAAAAGCTTTTGTCCTTCATTAATATTAATAGGTGTGTCGATGTCGAAGAGTCGAGACAAAACGCGGTAGACGTTGCCGTCGACGACGGCGTGAGGCATGTTGAAAGCAATGGAGGCGATGGCTGCTGCAGTATAGTCGCCAACGCCTTTCAGAAGCTTGAGCTGTTCATAGTCGGCGGGGAATTGACCATTGTAGCTTTCGACAACTTGTTTGGCACAGAGGCGCAGATTGCGAGCCCTTGAGTAATAGCCTAGACCTTGCCACATCTTAAGCACTTCTTCCTCTGAAGCTTGGGCGAGGTCGGCAACGGTGGGCCATCGGTCGACGAAACGCAAATAGTAGTCCATGCCTTGGTTGACGCGTGTCTGTTGGAGGATGACTTCGGAGAGCCACACCTGATAGGGAGTGGGATTGTGCCGCCAAGGCAAATCGCGTTGGTTTAGGGCATACCAGTTAATTAAGGTGTCTTGTATGATGTTCATGGCTTTTCGCTTGGTTATGTGTCGAAATTCTTTATTTATAACTCATTAGAAGAAAAAAATTGAACAAATGATGTGTAGGTATTAAAAATGTTCGTACCTTTGCCGCAAATTTACAACAAACAAGATAATTAACCATAAAATAACGAAAAAAATGACAAAAGCAGAAATCGTTGCTGAAATCGCCAGCAAGACCGGCATTGAAAAAGGTGCTGTCCAGAATGTTGTTGAAAACTTCATGGAAGTCGTGAAGAACGCCATGGCAAAAGGCGAAAACGTTTATCTGAGAGGCTTTGGTAGCTTCATCATCAAGACGAGAGCCGAGAAGACTGGCCGTAACATTGGCAAGAACATCGCCATCACCATTCCGGCCCACAAGATTCCGGCTTTCAAGCCTGCTAAGACCTTCATGAACGCTGTCAAGTAAGAAAACAACAAGTAAAATTTTTATATTATGCCAAACGGTAAAAAACACAAAAGACACAAGATGTCGACTCACAAGCGCAAAAAACGCTTGAGAAAGGACAGACACAAGAAGAAATAAGCTCTTCTTGAGCCTAAACATGACAATAACACAGCATTGGCATATACCATTGTTGTGTTATTGTTTTATCAATCAATTCGTTAACCCCAAAGTAGAAACACTATGTCTGAAGAACAACAACAAGAGGTTGTGGCTGAAAAGAAGACAGTGACGCGCGATTTGGTCATCAATTCGCACGCTTCGGAGGTTGACATCGCTCTTCTGGAAGACAACACGCTTGTCGAACTTCACAGAGAGAAGACCAACAACCAGTTTGCGGTTGGCGACGTTTATCTGGGTAGGGTGAAGAAGATATTGCCAGGCCTCAATGCAGCCTTCGTTGAAGTGGGCTATCCTAAAGAAGCTTTTTTGCATTATCTCGACCTTGGCCTGCAAGCACGTTCGCTTATCAAGTACAAGAAGATGGTCGCCTCCAATGACGATGTGGCCATGGATAAATTCAAGCTGGAACCCGACTTGCCCAAAAACGGCAAGATCGGCGATTTGCTTACCGTAGGAGACCTGTTGCCGGTTCAAATTGCCAAAGAGCCCATCTCCACCAAAGGGCCGAGAATCACGGCTGAGATTTCTTTCGCGGGCCGCTACATTGTCCTTGTACCTTTTTCCAACCGCATTTCGGTATCACAGAAAATCCGTAGTAGCGAGGAACGTAATCGTTTGCGCCGCTTGATCCAAAGCATCAAACCTGCTAACTATGGTGTCATTATCCGCACTGTAGCAGAAGGCAAGAAAGTGGCCGAACTAGATGCTGACCTACGCTCGCTCATCGCCAAATGGGAACAATGTACCATTGAGATGAAGAAGATGACCGCCTATGGCAGGATGGTCAGCGAAATGGACCAGACGAGCGTCATGCTGCGCGATTTGCTAAACGAGTCGTTCAATAACATCCACGTGAACGACGGGAAACTCTATGAAGAGATCAGAAGTTACATTCAGACCATTGCGCCACAAAAGGCTGACATTGTGCAGCTTTACACCGGCAAGGACCCCATCTTCGACCATTATAATGTCAGTAAACAGATCAAGGGATTCTTCGGGCGTGTGGTCACCATCAGAAACGGTGTTTACCTCATTATCGAACACACCGAGGCTATGCACGTCATCGACGTCAACAGCGGCCATCGGGTGAACAAGGAGAATTCGCAGGAAGACAACGCTTTCCAAGTCAACATCGAAGCCGCCAAAGAGATCGCACGCCAATTGCGCTTGCGCGATATGGGCGGTATCATTATCGTTGACTTTATTGACATGCACGAAGCCAAACATCGCAAGCAACTGTTCGACGCCCTCGTCGAGGCCATGTCGCACGACCGTGCCAAGCACACCATCTTGCCTGCCACCAAGTTTGGCCTCATCCAAATTACACGTCAACGTGTACGCCCCGAGACAGAGGTGCAAGTGCAGGAGAAATGCCCCGTCTGCGACGGTGAAGGCAAAATACGCCCTGCCATCCTCTTCGTCGATGAAATCGAAAACCACCTCAAGTACTTGCTCGTCGACCAAAACGAGAATAACTTGACCTTGCAGGTGCATCCTTTCATCTATTCATATCTTTGCATAGATGGCCTGTTTTCGATTCGCCGCAAATGGATGAAAAAATACGGAAAGAAATTCAAGGTGCAGTCGATGCCCGAATTCCACATGCTGCAGTACAACTTCCAGAACGCCAACGGTGACGATATCAAACTATAAGGAAGTGCTGCCACAAAAAACCTCAAAAACCCGCTTGGAAAAGCGGGTTTTTTCTTATTTTTGCACCCAACAAATAACACTTCAACAGTCAACACTTCAACAATGAATAAAGACATCGTATTGAGCGGTATCCGCCCCACTGGAAACCTTCACCTTGGCAACTACTACGGCGCCGTGCGTAGCTTCGTGAAGATGCAAGAAGACTACAATTGCTACTTCTTCATTGCCGACTGGCACTCGTTGACCACGCACCCCAAGCCCGAAAACATACAGAAATCGGCCCGAACGATCTTGGCCGAATATCTCGCCTGCGGCATCGATCCCGAAAAGGCCACTATCTACATCCAAAGCGATGTGCCTGAGACCATAGAGCTGTACCTTTATTTCAACATGAATGCCTATATCGGCGAGTTGGGCCGCGTGACCACATTTAAGGAGAAGGCACGGCAACAACCTGATAACGTGAATGCTGGCTTGTTTACCTATCCTACGCTGATGGCCGCCGATATCATGCAACATCGCGCCAAATGGGTGCCTGTGGGCAAGGACCAGGAACAGAACATGGAGATGGCCCGCAAGTGCGCTAGAAGGTTCAATAACATCTACGGCATCGAGTTCTTTCCCGAACCACAGAACTATTACTTCGGTGGCGACGCCATCAAGGTGCCGGGATTGGACGGCAGCGGCAAGATGGGCAAGAGCGACGGCAACTGCATCTACCTCTACGAGGACGAAAAGACGATGCGCAAAAAGGTGATGCGCGCCGTCACCGACAGTGGCCCGACCGAGCCTAACAGCCCCAAACCAGAAGTGATTCAGAACTTATTCACGATGATGAACATCGTTAGCGAGCCAGAGACGGTGAAATACTTCGACGAGAAGTGGAACGACTGTTCCATCCGCTATGGCGACATGAAAAAGCAGCTGGCCGAGGACTTGGAGAAAACCGTCGCGCCCATTCGCGAGCGCATCATTGAGTTTTCGAGCGACACCGACCGTCTCGACCGTATTGCCCGCATGGGCGCCGAGAAGGCCCGCGAAAGCGCCGCGAAGACGCTGAATGAGGTGAGGAAAATCATCGGATTTAGACAATACTAATTAGGGTCGCTTTGCGTCATTGCGAGAAACGAAGCAATCCAGATAAAAGATTTAATCCCTGGATTGCTTCGTCGTCCTTCCTCGCAATGACGACAAGCGCAGGAAAATATTATGGGCGACTTTGTAACCTACGAAAAAATCCCCGAAAGGGCAGTGCTTGTCGCTGTGGCCAGCAAGCAACAAGGCCGCGAGCGCACCGAGGAATATTTGGACGAACTGGCGTTTTTGCTCGAAACGGCGGGCGGTGTGCCCATGGCGCGTTTCGTGCAGGCCATGGACCGACCGAGCAGTGTCACCTATCTCGGCTCGGGCAAGTTGGAGGAAATCCACCAATACATCAAGGCGGAGGACATCAAACTCGCCGTCATCGACGATGAGCTAAGCGCGACCCAAGCTCGCAACATGGAGCAGGCGTTGGAGTGCCGTGTGCTCGACCGAACGAGCTTGATTTTGGACATCTTTGCCTCCAATGCTCATACGGCACATGCCAAGGCGCAAGTGGAATTGGCACAATACCAATATCTTTTGCCCCGCTTGACACGAATGTGGACTCACTTGGAGCGTCAGCGCGGTGGCATCGGTATGCGCGGTCCGGGTGAGACCCAAATCGAG
>Ga0247608_10006035_pt1 | contig 12879 bp, 10 predicted proteins | sample 176DNAGHGlowgp2_FD_193490 | JGI IMG/M metagenome (GOLD analysis project Ga0247608, IMG submission 193490) | Sheep rumen microbial communities from Palmerston North, Manawatu-Wanganui, New Zealand - 1766 DNA GHGlow gp2 | ecosystem: Host-associated > Mammals > Digestive system > Stomach > Rumen ... | reverse complement strand
AGACCAGGCAGGCTGTCAGCTTCAACCTCAATGGCATGAAGGGCGACCGCACCGCGCAGACACTAACCCTCTGCCACGACGGCATGGACGACGAGAACTCCATCTGCAAACCTGAGCTCATTACTCCGCAGCCCGGCACAGCACAGGTGAAGGCCGACAAGAAGCAGGCAGTACTCAGCGACGAGCTGCCCGCCATGTCGTTCCGCATCTACCGCTTCAAGAAGTAATCCCAGCAGCTTCAAAAAGAACTGGAAAGACAAAGAAATCCCGCAAAGATGTTTGTTCTTTTGCGGGATTTCTTTGTACTGTGAAAAATATTTCGTAATTTTGCAGTCGTATTATATACATACATAAAAACAATGACGACGATAGCAGATTACATTGTACAGGCAACTGACGAGCGGAGATTCTCGTTTGAAGTGCTGCCACCCCTGAAAGGTAACGGCACGGAGGCACTGTTCAGCACCATTGATAAACTGGTGCCCTTCAACCCTGCATTTATCAACATCACCACCCACCACTCTGAATACGTCTATCGTGAACTGCCTGGCGGACAGTTTGAGCGTCTGCGCACACGCCGCCGCCCGGGCACCATTGCCATTGCTGCAGCCATTCAGCAGAAATACCACATACCCGTAGAGCCGCACGTCATTTGCAGCGGAACCACCGTGGAACAAATAGAATATGAACTGCTCGACCTGCAGTTCTTAGGCATCAGGAACCTGATGCTGCTGCGCGGCGACAAGGCCAAAGAGGACAGCCGCTTCACCCCGACACCGGGAGGCCACACCCACACAACAGACCTGATTCGTCAGGTGGTGCGTTTCAATGAGGGGTTCTTTGCTGACGGCACCCCCATCAAGCACCCCGGACTGAAGTTCGACTTCGGAGTAGCCTGCTACCCCGAGAAGCACGAAGAAGCTCCCAACCTGGAAATGGACATGCAGTTCCTGAAGGAAAAGCAGGACTTGGGTGCCCAGTATGCCGTGACACAGCTGTTCTACGACAACGAGAAATATTTTGCCTTTGTCAAGAAAGCAAGGGAAATGGGCATTACCATACCCATTATTCCTGGCATCAAGCCAATGGCGAAGCTCAGCCAACTAACGGTGGTTCCCAAGACGTTCCACTGCGACATTCCCGAAGCACTGGCCAAAGAAATCGTAAAATGCAAGAACGACGAGCAGGCCCGCCAACTTGGAATAGAGTGGACTACGGAGCAATGCCGTGAACTATATGTCAATGGTGTCAGGAACATTCACTTCTACACGGTGTCAGCCGTTGACTCGGTAGCAGAAGTTGCAAGAAAACTGTTGTAAATCAGCAACTATAAATTATTTATAATATAAGAACAAAAGGTTCGAAACAGCAAAAATGTTCTGGGAAAAGGTAATAGGACAAAAAGACGTGAAGCAGCGGCTGCTGCAGTTGGTGGAAGAACACCGGCTGCCCCACGCCCTGATGCTTTGCGGACCGGCAGGCAGCGGAAAGTTGGCACTTGCGCTGGCCTTCGGTTGCCATCTGTTAGGCGACAGCCCTATGGTGCGCAAACTGGAGCATCCGGATCTTCACTTTACCTACCCCACCATTAAACTGCCCTCAATGGGTAGCGACCACAAGCCTGTCAGCCTGGACTTTGCCACAGAGTGGCATGAACTTATTATGCGTACGCCCTACTTCACGATGGACGACTGGATGCAGGCTATGGGCGGAGAGAACCAACAGGCCATCATCACAGCCGGTGAAAGCGACGAACTGGTACACCAGCTATCGCTGAAGTCAAGCCAAGGCGGATACAAAATAAGTATTATTTGGCTTCCGGAACGCATGAACCAAGAATGTGCCAACAAACTGCTGAAACTCATTGAGGAGCCACCACAGCAGACGGTATTCCTGATGGTGTGCCAGGAACCTGGCAAACTGTTAGAGACCATCAGAAGCCGCGTACAGCGCATTGACGTCAAGAAGATTGACGACAACAGCATCAAACAGGCACTCATGCAACAAAGAGGACTGGACGAAACGCACGCTGCAGGCATTGCCAGACGAGCCAACGGCAGCTGGCTGAAGGCCATGGAAGAATTAGAAACGGGCAATGAGAGGGAACAATTTTTAGACTTGTTTAAAGTACTGATGCGACTGTCCTACCAACGAAAAATCAATGAATTGAAGAAATGGAGCGAGACGATGGCCAGTATGGGACGCGAGAAGCAAAAGCGATTCATTGAGTACTTTCTACAACTGGTTCGTGAAAACTTCATGTACAACTTCCATCAGGAAGAGCTGTGCTACATGACCCGGGAAGAGGAGGAATTTGCTAAAAACTTCGCACGGTTCATCAACGAGGGGAACATTATTCCTATGAACGAATTGGGCAACCGTGCCCTGCGCGACATTGGGCAAAATGCCAACGGAAAAATTGTTTTCTTCGACTTTGCACTACAAACTATTATGCTATTGTTACAGAAATAGAAACTATACATTAATATATATATGGATAAAATGAAAGAATACGACATCATGACGGGCTGCGACAGGGGGCTATGCAAAGCTGCCATTGGCCGACAGGACCGTCAGCTGAACACATACGACTGGCTGGCTGACGTGCCAGGAAATGCGGACACGACAGACCTCGTGGAAGTGCAGTTCAAACATACGCGCAAAGGCTATTACCACAACGTGAACAACCTGCCCCTGAAAAAGGGCGACATCGTTGCTGTGGAAGCAAACCCCGGACACGACATCGGTGTGGTAACACTAACCGGAAGACTGGTGAAGCTGCAACTGAAAAAAGCCAACTTGAAAAGTGCTGACGACATTAAGCGTATATACCGCATAGCACGCCAGATAGACATGGACAAATTTCGTGAGGCAAAGGCCCGCGAACACGAAACCATGATAGAAAGCCGCGAAATAGCCAAAGGGCTCGGCTTGCAGATGAAAATTGGCGACGTGGAGTATCAAGGCGATGGCAACAAAGCCATATTCTACTACATTGCCGATGAACGAGTGGATTTCCGACAGCTGATAAAAGACCTTGCAGCTGCGTTCCACGTGCGCATTGAGATGAAGCAGATTGGGGCACGTCAGGAGGCCGGACGCATTGGTGGTACAGGCCCCTGCGGCAGGGAACTCTGCTGTGCCACGTGGATGAAGAATTTTGTCAGCGTGAGTACCGGTGCAGCGCGCTATCAGGACATTTCCCTGAACCCGCAGAAACTGGCCGGTATGTGCGCAAAACTGAAATGCTGTCTGAATTACGAGGTAGATGACTACATGGAAGCAGGCAAAAAACTGCCCAGCAAGGAGGTCATCCTGCAGACTCAGGATTCCGACTACTATTTCTTCAAAAGCGACATCCTGGCAGGTTTGGTAACCTACTCCACCGACAAAAACATTGCTGCCAACCTTGAGGTAATAACGGCCGAACGTGCCAAAGAAATTATTGAAATGAACCGACAGGGAGAAAAGCCTGAGTCGCTGCAAGAGGACGGTTTCATGCAGGAACCGACTGGTCCCATTGACCTGGCAACGCAGGAAAGCATCAACCGATTTGACAAGGCCAAGAAAAAGAAACGCAAGCAAAACCGCAAGACTCAGGGAGGCGGCGAGCAGCACCAAGCCAACGGCCGACAGCAGCCTGACACACAGCACCCCACACATCAACAACGGCAGGGAAAATACCAAGACCGAAAACCACGACGCGAGAACAAAAGGCCGGATGCAAAAGAATAAGATATTGAAAGTTTGCCTAATCATTACGGTCGCATGGCTCTGCGTATCATGCGACCGTAAAACCGTTTATCATCACTACGAAACCACCTCTATTGACAGTTGGGAGCGTAGTGACACTCTCTTTTTCCGTAACATTGCCATCAAGGCTTCCACCCAATACAAGGAAGAGATAGGCCTGCGAATAAACGATAATTTCCCTTTCCAAAATCTTTTTCTGGTAGTTGAGCAGGACATCAGACCGCTACACCAACACCGCATTGACACCCTTAATTGCAAGCTCATTGACAAATATGGCACAATAAAAGGCAGGGGACTCAGCTACTACCAATACAATTTTCACCTGACAACGCTTCAGCTGAATGCAGGCGACACACTCGACGTACACATTCGCCACCACATGAAACGCGAAATACTACCTGGCATTGCCAACATCGGCATCAAGCTGTCTAAGCAATAGCAGCAATGCGCTAAACGGGGAAAAGCACAGCAACACTCAGGAACGAATCAAGTTTCTTCCGGCATCTATACGCAGGAAGATAAACAAGAGGAACGTGAAGCCCCACAGCGATGAACCGCCATAGCTGAAGAAAGGCAGAGGAATACCGATTACGGGAGTCAGGCCAAGCACCATGCCCACATTGATAAACACATGGAACAGGAAGATGGAAGCCACGCTGTAGCCATAAACACGACCAAAGCGGAACGGCTGCCGTTCGGCCAAGGCTATCAGCCGCAATATTAAAGCCAGAAACAGCAGCAGCACACCAGCAGAGCCCACAAAGCCCTCCTCTTCGCCTACGGTGCAGAAGATGAAGTCAGTATCCTGCTCTGGCACATACTTCAGTTTGGTTTGCGTGCCATTTAAGAAACCTTTTCCTTCAAGACCGCCGGAGCCAATGGCTATCTCACTCTGGTGAACATTATAGCCAGCACCCCTCAAATCTTCTTCAAGACCTAACAAGACATTGATACGTGTTCGCTGATGGGGCTCCATGACATGGTTTAAGACGTAGTCGGCAGAATAGAAAAAAGCCATGGAGCCAATGGCAAAGAGCGCAATAAAATAATAATTGCGTAAGCGTGAACCTATGGCTTGCCACAGCAGATAGCCTATCATCAATACTGACAATACAATTTGTACCCATACCACATCAAAAGTGACAACATAGACCGACAATATAACCGACAACAGCGTAATGCCGACACAGCCCAAAAGAATGTTCCACATCAGGCTACGGTTCTTACAATACACTTGCACCATGCCAGCCGTAAAAATCTGAATCAGCAACAATACCGAGAACTTGCCAACGCTTGTCGGGGTGTCAAGAAGCATGGTATCGGCAAAACGGATGCCTACCACAAAATAGATAACAGCAGCCACCCCCGTAAAGAGAATGGATCCAGGCATGCCTTCACGGTAAAACATCAGGAAGAATGCGGTATATACCAGCGCGGAACCTGTTTCACGCTGTAAGATAATGAAAAGCATGGGGACGAGCATGATGGCCAATGTTGCTGCAAAATGCTTCCAGTTATGGATGTTATAGCCATAAGTGCTCATGAACTTTGCCAAAGCTAATGCAGTTGCAAATTTTGCGAACTCAGCAGGTTGCAGTCGCAAAGGGCCAATGACCAACCAGGAATGGGAACCCTTGATGGAATGCGGATTGAATATGGTACCAAAGAGCAACAACAGCAAGAATCCATATAGCACAAACGAGAACGTATCGTAAAAACGGTCATCAAGCATCAGAATGACAAAGCCTAAGACAACAGATGTTCCTATCCATACAATCTGCATACCGGAGCGGGTTTCCAAACTGAAAATGTCCGTATCGCCATAGGTATAGCTCGCACCACAGACACTCACCCAGCCAAATATCAACAAAGCCAGATAAATGCCTATTGTCCACCAGTCTAATGACTGCAGCACACTTGTACTTTTACCTTTCGACTGAGCCATATGCTATTCTCTTGTGTTGAATCTCGGTTGCCTTGCGCTCAGAAGACTCTGAGAGTTTGCCCTTAATATATTGTTCCATTATCAAGCCGCCAATGGGCACACCATAAGTAGCTCCCCAACCACCATTCTCAACATATACCGCTACTGCTATCTGGGGATTATCCATCGGAGCAAAACCCATGAACACCGAATGGTCGTGACCACGGTTCTGAGCCGTACCGGTTTTGCCACACGCCACAAAATCATAACGCGACAATGCCTTACACGTTCCGCCCATTGCTGAGGCACGCATGCCGCGCACCACATATTCATACGACTCACGACTGGCCATGGTGTAGTTCCGTTTGGTGAATGCGGAATCAAGAGTCTCTCCTTCCACCTTCTTCACAACGTGCGGAGTAAAGTAATATCCACGGTTGGCAATAGTGGCTCCCAAGTTGGCTATTTGCAACGGTGTGGCCCCCACCTCACCCTGTCCTATGGAAATGGAGATGATGGTCAAACCGCTCCATGAGCCCTTATAGGCCTTGTCGTAGAACTGTGCATTGGGTATCATTCCGCGTTTCTCGCCAGGCAAGTCAACACCTAAAGGGTAGCCGAAACCCATTGACACCATATAGTCGCGCCAACGGTTCATGGCTTCTTGCACCGTTTTGTATTTCTGCCTGTTTCCCATCATGTAATAGAGTCCCCAACAAAAATAGCCATTGCACGACGTGGAGAGAGCAGGTATAAGTGACAGCGGGGCAGCATGCCCGTGACATCCCACGTGCAGTCCCTTAAAGTTAAATCCGTGCGAACAAGGGTAGGCCGTCTGCGTAGGGTGCAGTATTCCCTCGGTCATAAAGGTCAGACCCTGAGTGGTTTTGAATGTTGAACCTGGTGGATAGACACCCATAATACTGCGGTTAAGCAAGGGCTTCCAAGCATCACGACTTAACAAGGCATGATTCTTCGAACGTAGGCGTCCCACCATCATGCGGGGGTCGTAGCTGGGCGAGGACACCATGCAAAGCACCTCACCAGTCTTCGGGTCCAAGGCGACAATGCTTCCTATTTTTCCTTCCATGAGGCGCTCTCCCAATGCCTGCAAGTCTAAGTCGATTCCCAATGTCAGGTTCTTGCCAGGCTTTGGCTTCTGGTCGAGTGCTCCATTTTGGTAGCGTCCTTTAATACGGCCATGAGCGTCGCGCAGCAGAATCTGTATTCCTTTCTCACCTCGTAGCTGTTTTTCGTAGCTACGTTCTACGCCCAACTTACCTATATAGTCGCCGGGAATGTAATAATCGTCTTGTTCTATATCTGCCGGCGACACCTCTGCCACATCTCCCAGCACATGGGCAGCATAAGGATATTTGTATTGCCGAATGCTTCTACGTTGTACATAAAATCCTGGGAAACGGAACATTTTTTCCTGAAATAGGCTGAAATCTTTATCGGAAAGCTGATTGATGAGGAGTTGCTGAGTAAAACGTGAATAGCCAGGATTCTTGTTTCTGTCTTTCATCGTGTTCACCCGGCGTATAAAGTCCTCCTTAGTGATGTTCAGAGCATCACAAAGTTCCAACGTATCCAGATGGTCGCCCACCTCGTTCATGACCACCATGACGTCATACGCAGGCTGGTTAAAAACCATCAGTTTGCCGTTTCTGTCAGTAATAATGCCACGGGAAGGGTACTCTATTTTCTTCAGAAAAGCATTTGAGTCGGCACTCTTCTTGTAGTCGTCACTCGTTATCTGGAGCATGAAGAGACGTATGATATAGACTACGACAATAAAAATTGCCACACCGCCTATCACATATCGCCGGTTGTCTAATTCAAAGTCTTTATTCATTTTCCAGCATGCTTTTATATTTACAGATTACTGAACGGTTCCCGCCTTCTCTATCTTGAAATTCTCAAACACTCCTATAAACAGCAGCGTCAGCAATGAACTGGCACCTGAACAGATAAGCCACTGTTCCCAGTTGAAGAAATTGAATGCTTCTAAAGCAAAAAACAGCAGACAATAAAGGAGAATCATTGGTAAAGCATAGGCAATATACTTCAGGTACCCCAGTGTATGCAAGGAGGGCGAGAAATTTTCTGCCGCCTCACGAGGCAGAAAAAGTTTCATGAAATAAGGCTGTATTGCTCCGAGTAATGTCAGTGAAGCACAGGCCACGCCAGGAGTATTGGAAATAGTGTCATTGACTAAACCTAACGCAAAGCACCATAATAACAAAGCCCACTTAGGATAGTTCCGTTGAAAAAGCAGGACAAAATATACATACAGCAACGGTGTCGCATAACCAAACAGGTGTATGCGGTTCAGCACAAACATCTGAGCCAGACACAATACAACAAAGAGAATCAGCCGTTTTAGTGAATCTAACATCATACGCTCATCAATTTTGCTTGGCTTTCAAAGAGTCCTGAGCAGCACGCAATAAGCGAGACTGTTCTTCCACACTCTCATCGTTTATCACAAAAACATCACGCAGATTGCCAAAATCGGTGGCCAGTTTCAACTGTAAACGGTACGAAAGACCGTCGGGTGAGTTGAAAACCTTCTCAATCTGACCAACCATGACACCAGGAGGGAAAATAGACGAGTAACCACTCGTCACCACCCATTCGCCTCGACGGAACTGGGCATGCCGGGGAATATCCTCTACATAAGCACGGCTCGCATCGCCACCCGCCCAATGCAGGTAGCCGAAATAGTCACGTCCACGAATGGCGCAACTGATGCGTGACGACGTACTGTTCAGCGCAGGAATAACCACCGAATAGTGTTCGCCTACCAAATAGACGATACCCACGACACCATTACCGCAGGCCACGCCCATATCCACCTTCACACCATCCTTACGACCTTTGTCAATCGTAAGCAAATTATCAGGTTTGTTGACCGAGTTGGAAACTACCTTTGCAGGTATCAGGGAGTACCTTTGCAGGAATTTCAAGCCGTTGCGCTCCAGTACCGTTGTGTCCTTGGTGAGCTCAAAATATGCCGCAGACAATTCATGTACCTGACGTTCCAAATAGAAATTTCGAAGCGTCAACTCCTCATTTTTCGTGGTCAGTGAGAAGAAAGACTCCACGTCGGAACGCCATTCGTAGAGTTTTCCCACCACCGTATTGGCCGACGAGAACCACACGCTACCCTGATAGCTGTTGTATTGGAACAGCAATATCACACTGGCCACTTCGAGTACGACGAAGATAAACCAGTGGTAATACTTAGTCAGAAACTCCAGCAGGTTCTTCATCCAGTATCCTTAACGCATCAGGAACGTTAAGCGGTCTGCATTCTTCAAAGCAATACCCGCGCCCTTTGCAACACAGTGCAGCGGGTCCTCTGCAATGTGGAACTGAATGTTTATCTTGTCCGTAAGACGCTTGTCCAACCCACGCAACAGAGCGCCACCACCTGTCAGCCAGATGCCGTTCTTCACAATGTCAGCATAAAGCTCGGGCGGTGTGTTTTCCAAGGCAGAAAGCACAGCCGTCTCAATGCGGGCAACGGTCTTGTCTAAGCAATGTGCTATTTCCTGATAGCAGACAGGGACTTCCATCGGCAGGGCAGTAATACGGTTCGGACCATGCACGATGTAATCTTCGGGAGCCTCATCGCCCAAATCTGTCAGTGCTGAGCCTACGGCAATCTTGATGCGTTCCGCCATGCGCTCACTGACTTTCACATTATGCTGGCGGCTCATGTACTCCTGAATATCCGTTGTCAGGTCGTCACCGGCCACCTTGATCGAGTTATTCGACACGATGCCACCCAGTGAGATGACGGCTATCTCTGTCGTACCACCACCGATATCGACTATCATGTTTCCTTCGGGAGCCTCAACGTCAATGCCGATACCCACGGCAGCTGCCATAGGTTCAAATATCAAATATACATCCCTTCCGTCAGCGTGTTCTGCTGAGTCTCGCACGGCACGCAACTCAACCTCAGTCGATCCGGAGGGGACACCAATCACCATACGCAATGAAGGTGAGAAAAGCCTATGCCCCGTGTGTACCATTTTTATCAGTCCGCGCATCATCTGCTCACAAGCAGAGAAGTCTGCAATCACACCGTCGCGCAACGGTCGGATAGTACGAATATTGTCGTGCGTCTTTTCATACATCATCTTTGCCTTCTCGCCCACGGCAATCATCTTGTCGGTGCGGCGGTCAAGGGCAACTACTGAGGGTTCATCAACCACAATCTTATCATCACTGATAATGATGGTGTTAGCCGTACCCAAGTCCATGGCTATCTCCTGGACAAAACTAAAAAATCCCATTCTTACTTATTATTTGACAATTAACAAATTACTTTATTTCTCGAACCACGCATGGATTGCTGTGTCGTAATGTGAGCTGACACCAAAAGCGCGTGTGGCAAACATGCGGCGTTGCTCTTTAGTAGTTTCTGCACCTTGTTTGTTGATGATGTCAAGCAAAACGTTGTATTCTGCTTTTGAAGGAACTATAACCACGTCGTTAAAGTTCTTGGCAGCAGCGCGTATCAGCGAGATACCGCCAATGTCGATTTTTTCAATAATGTCCTGCTCGGCGGCTCCGCTGGCTACTGTCTGTTCAAAGGGATACAGGTCAACCACCACAAGGTCAATTTCCGGTATGTCATAGTGAGTCATCTGCTCACGGTCTCCTGCATTGTCACGTCGTCCCAAAATGCCTCCGAACACCTTTGGATGCAACGTCTTTACCCTTCCGCCCAGAATAGACGGATAAGTGGTCACATCTTCCACTTTCTGACACTCGTAGCCCAGCGATTCAATGAATTGCTGAGTACCACCCGTCGAAAGGAACTTCACACCTTCTTCATTCAGTTTCTTGAGCAACTCGTCCAGTCCGTCCTTGTGAAAAACCGACACGAGAGCTGTCTTAATCTTCTTAGTTTCAGCCATAAAAAAGTTATAACGTTATAATATTTCGAAATCAGAGTGCAAAGTTAGTAAAAAAGCGCGGATTATCCGTCATGTTTGACTAAAAAAATTCTTTTACACCTATTTTATAATATAAATCAAGGGAGGGAAAACACCACCTTCCCTCCCTGAAACAGCATATAAATGTCCGTTTGTTGCAACAAGATTCATCAGGTTCTCAACGTCCTCATAGCGTTGAAGACAGCAAGCACCGTAACACCCACGTCGGCAAAGACTGCCATCCACATGGTAGCCAGTCCGAATGTTGCAAGCACTAACACACCCACCTTAATGCCAATAGCAAACCATACATTCTGCTGGGCAATAGTTAGTGTACGACGGGCAATTCGTACAGCCTGTGCTATTTTCAGGGGTTCGTCAGTCATAAGCACCACGTCAGCAGCCTCAATGGCAGCATCGCTTCCCAGTCCGCCCATGGCTATGCCTACATCAGCACGGGCCAACACGGGGGCATCGTTGATGCCGTCTCCGACAAAGGCAATATAGCCACTACCTTCGCGATATCTCTCCGACTCAAAGAACCTCACCTTGTCAGCAGGTAACAGTCCTGCATGGTACTCATCCAAACCAAGCTGCCGGGCCACGTGACTGGCCACCTCTTTGCGGTCGCCTGTCAGCATGACATTTTTTCTGACGCCCAGAGCTTTCAGCTGCTGAATGGTCTCCATACTGTCACTCTTAAGCTGGTCACTAATTAGGATGTGGCCAGCATATTGGCCATCTATAGCCACGTGAATAACGGTACCCACGACCGAAGCTTGATGGCTGTCACATTGTGAACAGTCATGCCACTGAGCTCCCACAGCATCCATCAGTTTAGTGTTTCCCACGCTGACGACACGGCCACCCACACGGGCAGTGATGCCTTGACCGGCAATTTCCTCTACATCTGATACCCGACAGCCGTCAGTTGCCTCATCTGGAAAAGCATCACGTAAGGCAGCGCCAATGGGATGGGTAGAGAAGTGCTCTACATGGGCCGCCAAATGCAGGAGTTGTCGTTCGTCGCAGGCATCTGGATGAATCGCCTCTACAGCGAACTGCCCACGCGTTAGCGTCCCAGTCTTGTCAAACACAACCGTATCCAACTTCGACAGCACATCCATATAGTTGGCTCCCTTGATGAGAATACCCTTGCGTGAAGCTCCGCCTATACCACCGAAGAATGTCAGGGGCACGCTGATGACCAGTGCACAGGGACACGAAACCACGAGGAACATCAGCGCACGGTAAAGCCAGACAGACCATTGACTATTAGCCATTGACCATTGACCATTGACCACTGCTGACACAAGGGGAGGCACAACGGCAAGGGCGATGGCAGCAAAGACGACAATAGGTGTATATACACGGGCAAACTTCGTTATGAACGCCTCGCTCTTTGACTTGTGTTCGCTGGCATGCTCCACGAGGTTGATGATCTTTGATACTGTACTCTCACTGTAGCTCTTGGTGGTGCGGACCCGCAGCACGCCGGAAAGATTGACACAACCAGACACCACCTCGTCACCTGCAGTCACCTCACGAGGAAGCGACTCGCCTGTCAGGGCGACGGTGTTTAAGGCCGACATGCCTTCCGTCACGATGCCATCCAACGGCACCTTCTCACCCGGACGAATCAGAATGATACTGCCTACAGGCACTTGCTCAGGAGATACATCCGACAGTCCCCGCCCCTCGTGTTTCGGGCTCTCAAAAACATGAGCCACGTCGGGCCTGATATCCATCAGATGGGCAATACTCTCACGGCTCTTTCCTTCTGCATAGCTTTCAAAGAGTTCACCCACTTGAAAGAACAGCATGACGAAGACCGCCTCTGGGAACTGCGTATCCGCCCCAGGAAGGAAGCCAATGAGCAAAGCTCCGACTGTAGCTACCGACATGAGGAAATGCTCGTTGAACGCGTCGCCCTTCAGTACGCCTTCGACAGCTTCCTTCAGCGTACCTAAGCCTATTAGCAAATAAGGAATGAGGTAAATCAATAGCAATTGCCAGACAGGCAATGAGAATGATTCTTCTATTACTACAGCAACTATCAGCATGACAACCGTTACTATAATCAGTATCAGTTGTTGTTTCAGTTCCCGATGCTCATGATGGTGGTGGTGATGCTCCGTTTCATGTTCATGGCCACAGCATTCGTGGTGATGGAATTCATGATGATGATGATCGTGATGGTGTTCGCAACAATGTCCCATAATTTTTCCTTTTTCTGCTGCAAAGGTA
>Ga0247608_10006034_pt1 | contig 12880 bp, 8 predicted proteins | sample 176DNAGHGlowgp2_FD_193490 | JGI IMG/M metagenome (GOLD analysis project Ga0247608, IMG submission 193490) | Sheep rumen microbial communities from Palmerston North, Manawatu-Wanganui, New Zealand - 1766 DNA GHGlow gp2 | ecosystem: Host-associated > Mammals > Digestive system > Stomach > Rumen ... | reverse complement strand
GGTAGGATAGCGGAAGGCATCCTCGATGACCTCGGCCATATCGTCGCGACTCAAATCGCTTACCACCACTTTGGGCGCGCCCTTCTCGCGAAGTATCTCACCCAGACGCTCGGCAACAGCTGCCGTTCCACCATGAATGCTGGCGTAAGCAATGAGTACACCCTCACTCTCGGGCTCGTACTTGCTCCAAGTATCATAGAGCTTAACAGCTGTAGCCAGCTGTTCGCCCTTGAGCACGGGACCATGCAGCGGACAGATGGTCTGAATGTCGAGGGCAGCAGCTTTCTTCAAGACACTCTGTACCTGCGAGCCATACTTACCACAGATATTAAAATAGTAACGGCGAGCCTCGCAAGCCCAGTCGTCAGTCTCATTAACTAAAGCACCAAATTTGCCGAATCCATCGGCAGAGAAGAGCACCTTATCCAAGTTGTCGTAGCTCATGATGACCTCCGGCCAGTGTATCATCGCTGCCCCGATAAACTTCAGCTCATGACGGCCCAGTGAGAGTGTATCACCCTCCTTAACAGTCATCACACGCCCCTCGAAGTCGAAGCCTTCAAAGAAGTTGGACAGCATTTTAGCAGCTGGGGCGCTACACACCAGTTGCAATCCTGGATATGTCTCCAGCATCCAGGCAATCAGTGCCGAGTGATCGGGCTCCATGTGGTGAGCCACCAGATAGTCTGGCTGACGACCGTTAAGTGCGGCCTTCAGGTTCGCCTTCCACGCTTCGCCCTTGCGATGGTCGGCAGTATCCAGCACCGCAATCTTCTCATCGTCAATGAGATAGGAATTATAACTCATGCCCTCAGGCACCACATACTGACTCTCAAACAGATCAATGTCAAGATCGTCAACACCGATGTACTTAATAGTATCGCTAATCATATCTGTTAACTGTAATCTATAAACTGTAAACTATATTCCCGTCAACTCTTGCGCCATCTGTTGGCCAAAAGCCTTATCCACGCTGTTGTCAATGCTCTTGCAGACATTAGCAGAGAACTTCTGGGCACAGGCAATCAACTTGTCCCACTGCTCTTCTTTGAATCCGTTAAGAATCATTTCCTTCGTGATGTTGTATTTTATCAGACCATAGACGAAACCCGCGTTGAAATTATCACCAGCACCGATAGTGCTCACCGTTTCCATCTTCTCGACCTCATACTGCTTCTTGATATCACCTACAGCTCTCAACTCGACAGGATCACTGCCCTGAGTCAAGATAAAGTTCTTAGTATAGAAAGCTATCTGTGAACGATAGATGGCGTCAGCATCCGTCTTTTTATACAAGATATCAAAATCTTCAGATGAACCACGCACAATGTCAGCATACTCCAGATTCTCCAGGATATTTGGCGTGAGTTTCATCACCTCATGCTTGTGCGAGGAACGGAAATTGACGTCGTAATAGATGATAGCCCCCCGGTTTTTGGCATGATCGAGGAAAGCCGCCATCTGCGGACGAATCACGGGATTGACTGCATAGTAGGAGCCGAACATCACAATGTCATCGGGCTCGATGTCTGGATAGACAAAATCCAACTGGTCGTGTGGATGATCCTTATAGAATATGTATTCTGCATCGTTCTTCTCATCAAGAAACGCCAGAGACACTGGTGACTTCGATTCTGGATAGACGGCTATATTGTCAGCATTTACCCCATTCTCACGCGAGAAAGAGATAATGCGCTCACCCACACGGTCATTGCCAGTCTCACTGATAAACGAGGCCGGAACGCCCGAACGGCCTAATGAGATGATGCCATTGAATACCGACCCGCCAGGCACAGCACCAATTGGCTGGTCATTTTTAAAGATGATATCGAGAACTGTCTCGCCAATTCCTATTACTTTTCGCATAATTTATATAAATTGATGGTGCAAAGATACAAATAAAATAAGAATAAAGAATTAAGAATAAGAAAAAATTAGTACCTTTGCGGGCAAAATGGCAAAATACAACACTCATACTCTCCCTAACGGCCTGCGGATCATCCATCTGCCATCTGCTTCGCGGGTAGTCTACTGTGGCTACCAGATAGCTGCAGGAACGCGTGATGAAAGTCCAGGTGAAGAGGGTATGGCTCATTTCTGCGAGCACATGACTTTCAAGGGTACCGAGAAGCGCAATGCCCTTCAGATTATCAACGCCTTGGAAGGCTTGGGCGGTGAACTTAACGCCTTCACCAACAAGGAAGACACCACTTTCTATGCTGCCATCTCGAAAGAACACTTCACTCAAGCTGTGAACGTACTGACGGATATCGTCTTCCACAGTCAATATCCACAGCAGGAGATTGATAAGGAAGTAGAAGTCATCTGCGATGAAATTGAGAGTTATAACGATTCGCCAGCAGAACTCATCTACGACGAATTCGAAAATATCCTCTTTGAGGGCCATCCCTTAGGACACAACATCCTTGGCAAAGCTGAGCAATTGCGCACTTATACGACAGAGGACGCCCTACGTTTCGTACATCGATACTATCGTCCGGATAATGCCATTTTCTTTGCTTATGGTGATGTGGACTTCAAGCATCTATGCAAATCACTGGATCATTCAGGCATTCCGAATCATCCGAAAATTCTGAATCATCCGATAATTCCCAAGCCCCAGACGGAAAGAACCATCACCCGTTCCCTCGGAACGCACCAAGCCCACGTCATGCTTGGCACACGGGCCTACGATATTCATCATCCACTTCGCATACCTCTTTACCTTCTTAATAATATCTTAGGAGGGCCTGGCATGAATGCCCGTCTGAACCTCTCACTACGCGAGCGCAACGGACTGGTCTACACTGTAGAAAGCACGATGGTGAGTTACAGCGACACAGGCATCTGGAGTGTCTATTTCGGCTGCGATCCTCACGACGTAAAGAAATGCCTACACCTGGTACGCCGCGAACTCGACAAGGTGATGCAAAAAAAACTCAGTGCCACTCAATTACACAATGCCAAGCGTCAACTGAAAGGTCAGATTGCCATCGCCTGCGACAACCGCGAACAGTTTGCCCTCGATTTTGGAAAGAGTTTCCTTCATTATGGCTGGGAAAAAGACATCACCCACCTTTACGACAGCATCGACAAAGTCACAGCCGAAGACATACAAAAAGTGGCGAACGAACTGTTCGCCACAGAGAAACTAACCACACTGATTTTCCAGTGATTATTTCTTCAATTCATTAGGTACGATGGGCATAGCACCATTCTGTGTGCAGACAAAAGCACTGACGGCAACAGCAGTCTTGTGAGCCTCCTGTACAGGTTTCCCGTTCAGGATGCAGGCACAGAAACTACCTGTGAAAGAGTCGCCAGCCCCGACTGTATCAGCCACTTCCACCTTCGGTGTATCCTGGAATGAAGTCAGGCCATCGTCAGTAAAGACATACGAACCGTTAGTGCCACAAGTCAGTACCAGCATCTTCAGTCCATAGTCCTGAACCATCTTCTCACAGGTCTGACGCATGTCTAATCCATCATAGCCAAACATACGATTCACGACCACCAGTTCCTCGTCATTAATCTTCAGGATGTTGCAAAGCTTGAAGGAGTCTTCGAGTATTTCCTTCGAATAGAACTGCTGACGCAGGTTGATATCACAGATCTTCAGGCAATCGGCTGGCGTTTCAGCCAGGAATTTGCGAATGTTCTCACGGGAAACACCATTGCGCTGAGCCAGAGAACCGAAACAGACGGCACGGGCATTCTTGGCAATTTCGGCCATTTCATCGGTATAAGGGATATTGTCCCAAGCCACACCTTCCTTGATTTCATACGTAGGGATTCCTCCCTCGGCCAGTGTCACCTGCACCGTACCTGTAGGATAAGGCACCCGAGGCATCAGGTAGTTCAGATTGTGCTCTTTCAGAGCCTCGATGGTTTCTTCTGCCAGATCATCCTCACCTAAGGCACTGATGGCAATGGTATCCAGACCGAACTGGCCTGCGTGATAAGCAAAGTTTGCAGGGGCTCCGCCCAGTTTCTTTCCTTCGGGAAGTACATCCCATAAAGCCTCTCCGAGGCCGACGATATATCTTTTCATTTTAATTTTGGGTTTTAAGTTGTTTGATATAAGTAAACAGATAGACAACACCGATGGCCATGATGATAACGGCTCCTGCCTGTCCCATTGCGTCGCTCATAAAGCCCATCAGCAATGGGAAGATGGTGCCGCCAAAGAGACCCATAATCATCAGACCGCTCACCTCGTTCTGTTTCTGCGGCATAGCTGTCAGAGCCTGGGCAAAACAGATGGAGAAGATATTCGAGTTGCCGTAGCCTACGAGGGCGATAGCCGTATAGAGCATCCACTTCTCGGTGCCAATGAAGAGGCCGCACATCGAGAGAGCCATCATCACGACACTGATAATAAAGAAACTACGGTTGTTCATCACACGGAGAAAGAATGAGCCTGTCAGACAACCGATAGTACGGAAGATGAAGTAGAGACTTGTGGCAAAGGCTGCGTCATTAAGCGTCATGCCCAGACGCTCCATCAGGATCTTCGGAGCTGTGGTGTTCGTACCCACATCAATGCCTACATGGCACATGATGCCCAAGAATGACAACAACACGATGGGCGTTCCCAAGAGTTTCAGGCACTCTGCGAAAGTAGATGGTTTACCCTCAATCTTCTCCTCTTCAATAGGCGTGACAGACAACAGGGCGGCAGCGAGAATACCCACCACGAAATAGATGGCAAAGAGCACGCGCCAGTCGTAGCCGAACGTGGGAATTACCTGCGTAGCACCCCACATGGCAAGATATGGTGCCAAAAATGAGGCGATGGCCTTGATAAACTGTCCGAAGGTGAGTGTAGAGGCAAGGTTGCCGCCACCCATCACGGTAGAAACCAGCGGGTTGAGTGATGTCTGCATCAGGGCGTTGCCGATGCCTAACAACGAGAAGGCACAGAGCATAATGCCAAAATTCTCACCGAAGAGCGGCAGCAGCAGCGAGACGATAGTTACCACCAACGAGAGGAGAACAGTGTTCTTACGCCCGATCTTGTTCATCAGCATACCTGTCGGCACACTGAAGATCAGGAACCAGAAGAATACGAGTGACGGAAAGATGTTGGCTGTCGAATCATTCAGCGCGAGGTCTTCCTTCACATAATTGGATGCAATGCCCACCAGGTCAACAAAACCCATGGCGAAGAAGCAGAACATCACAGGGATGAGGGCAAGTTTTGTCTGTTTCATATTGATTTTATTAGTTATTTAATTTCATAGATAGCGGCTTTGCCACCCTTAACTTTGATTATATTATACGGCTCAGAGGGGAAGACGAGGTTGGTCATTGCCATCTTACCATCTGTATCGAACACCTCGATAGAACAGCGATCGATGAATAGGCGCAATTGCTTAATCTGTCCATAGGTAGGAGCCTCCGTCACGCATGGGAAGGCATCACTGAAACTGACATCACCGCTCTTCATGCGATCCATGCTGAAAGTCTGTTTCTGACCGTCATAGATCATCACCACCTGCTCGCCTTTCGCATTCGACAGTACGATTTCGGCCTGATTCTTCACATCAACGATGATTTCGCAGGCTTCTGTCGGTTTTTTGATCTTAGCACCACGCACAGCCAACATCTCCTTTGAGGGCACCACACTCACGTAAGTCTCCTCACCACAGGTGAACAGGCCCAAGTCACGAGGAATGGAATTACCCGAGCGATACTGCTTAGTTGGCACCTGGTTGGCATACTGCCAGTTCGACATCCACGCCAGCACCACGTGACGGTTCTCAGGAGCATTATAGAAAGAGACCGTAGCATAGTGGTCCTTACCATAATCAAGCCACTTCGTTACCTTCGGCATCGACTCACAGGTGAACTTCCTACCATCAAAGTCGCCCACAAAGTACTGGGTAGCACTTCCACCAAAAGGACCACCAGGATTGATGTTACAGATCAACACCCACTTGTTGTCTATCTTAAACAGGTCTGGGCACTCCCATACACCACCATGATTGCCGTACTCCTTGCCAAAAGAACTCTCGTACTTCCACGCTTTCAAATCCTTCGAGGAATAGATGCGCATCTCCTGACCTGCTGCCAGGATAAGGTTCCAGGCGCGGATATCCTCGTTCCAGAATGGTCTTGGATCGCGGAAGTCAGCCACATCACTGGTCGTCAGCACTGGGTTGCCATCGTATTTCTGGAACGTGCGTCCACCGTCCTTCGACACAGCCATCGACTGTGTCTGATGATGGCCTGCAGAAGTATAAAGGGCAACAATCTCGTCACCATTTGTTACACACGAACCACTGAAGATACTACCCAGCCAGTCCGGCTCCAAAGCCATTGGCTGATGCTCCCAATGAATCAAGTCGCGTGAGGTTGAGTGACCCCAGTGCATATTCTCCCACTGTGAACCATAGGGGTTATACTGATAGTAGAGGTGCCATACACCATCCTTATAGAACATACCGTTAGGATCGTTCATCCATCCGTAGAGAGGCGTATGATGATAGGCTGGACGGAAGCGCTCACGGTTGGTGGTGTCGAAGGTGTTGGAGAACTTTATATCCTTCCAGCAGACGAACTCGCCCACAGCACCCTTCTGACGTCTGTCTCCACGAAATTCAATATCAAGCAGACAGGCACCCTTCAACTCGTAAGGCACATAATAGTCCACGCGATCAACGGCCAGCTTCACATTCAATCGCTGCACCATGTCGTTTTGGTTGTTCAATACTGCAATCGAAGCAATGTCCTCTGATTCCTGCACGGGCAGGAGCACATACTTCTTATTTTGTTCCATCTTCAGCATGGCGTGACTGTCGCCCAACACCATCGGTGTCACCTGAGCCTTAATCAAAGCCGTCGTCAGCATCGCTGCCAACAATAAAAATACCGTTCTTTTCATTTTGTTATTCATTTGATTATTATTGAATTTGCCGCAAAGTTACAGCAAATGAGGCTCTCACACTATAATTTATGTTTCATTTACTAAGAAAAATCGTTCATTGCAACATTTTTCTGAGCAATGAACGATTTTTCTTTCAATGCCGAAACTGCTTATTGTTGACTGACTTTCACATCACTAACAGTAATGGAGCCTCCATAATTGTTGATGCTCCAGCAGTTTTTCTGTATGCCATAGATGCGCTGGGTGTAGGCACATACATCGTTGATGTAGGTCACGACAACCGAGTTATCAGTGTAGATGTCGATGTGGTAGGTGTTATCGGCGGGACGTGCGAACCAATAGCCGTCGATGCCCTCGATGAAGCCCTTGCCATAGACCTTTACTTCTTTGCCTTCATTGTCTTTCTGCAGGCGATAGCCCTCCTGCTCAAAGTTAATCTTGCGGCTGTTCTCATTTTCGGGATTGACCACCAGCGTGTAGTAAAATTCGGGATCAGTGCTGCGCACGAACGAGATGCCGAACTTGTCCCAGTTGTTAGAGGTCTTCACGGTGAATGAAATATGGTTGCAGGTGCCTAGGCGACTGTAGAGCACGTAGGCATCGTCGCCACTAAGCGTACCGCCATTATAGCCATTGCTGGCCACCACGCTGGCATCGGCTGTCTTGCTGTACTTAGCAGCCATCGCAGGCACAGCGCCAAGTGTCAGCGTACCGTCGGCATGCTGGATGATCTTATGGCAGACCAGTGCACCCGACCAGTTGGGCTCGCCACCAGCACCGACGTTGATGTTCTTGTCGTGGATGGTAGCGCCTGTGCGATAAGGACACCAGCCCCAGATATAACGGTCGGTGCCGTTGGAGGCCGTCTTGCCGGCATAGAAGGCACGACTGTCGAGCACGCCCTCATGACCATCCTTCGGCCAGTTGGCACCTGGATCGTTGAAACAAGCTTTTAGGGCTTCGAAGGTAGGCGCCATCATATATTTCACTTTACGGCTCCAGGAAGCGCGATAGCCCTCACTGTAGACGAGATACCAATAGTCACCCATCTTGAAGATGTCGGGACATTCACACATTCGATCCCAGATCATCGGGAATTGGCCGACATGCTCCCATGTCTTCAGGTCAGCCGACTTGAACTCAGCAAACTTCAGTTTGGAGGCAATGACCATGTGCCACAAACCGTCGTCGGCCACGAAGATCTGCGGGTCGCGGAAATCGCTGGCGGCATAGCCGTAGTCCTCGCCCTTCAGCATCCAGATGCGGTCCTTGGTCCATGTCTTGAAGTCGGGCGACGTTGCACGCATCACCACTTCGGTCGAGGTGTGGCCTGTGTAATAGATATAGTAGAGACCATCCTTTTCGTTGTAGACTGCACAGCCTGTGCCCAATGCGGCATCGGCCTCATACTGAGAGGTGCCCGTGGGCAGGAGTTCACCCAGCGACTCGTAACTGGCGCCATCCTTGGTAGCAACAGCCCAGAAAGGGTGGAAGGTGTAGGTGGCATTGTTCTCGTACTCCTGCAGATAGAGCACCTTGAAGTCGCCAGCTTTCTGGTCGTAGAAGGGCATCGGGTCGCCACAACGTCCGATGGCGGGATTGTAATAGGTCTGGAATCCGGCCTCGTCGGTGGAGTTGAAGAATGTGGTGGTGCCGGCCCAGTCCTTCGGGGCATCAGGACCGAAATCGTCGTCGCTGCACGCTGTCAGCGAGAGTGCTGACAGCATGAGTGCGAATGAGGAACATATCATAGTCTTTTTCATAACGTTTTTACTTCATTAAGTGATTGAATGCATTCTGAGTGATAATCGCAATATTCTTATGGAAGTTCTCCACATAGCCACCCTCGTAGGTGTAAGAGTACCAGTCGTAGCAACCCGAGCCGATGCAAATGATACCGCCCTTGCCGGCATTGGCAGGATACTCCCAGGCCACTACGGCTCCATCGCCGCCGACACCGAGGATTTTACCTCCGGTACGAGCCTCCCAGGCATTGTGGTCGTCATAGCCGCCCCAATCGGTACCAATATGATACTGAGCCGTGGAGTTGGTGATGTGATAACCGGCATCGGTGCAATACACCTCCTGCGGGTTGTCGCCTGCCACCAGGTTCTGCCAGAGCGGATGATCGTTCTGTCCCTCGAAGATGCGGAAGCTCCAAGGCCCGCCGCAAAGTTCGGCTGCATCCTCATTCTGTCCCCAACAGTTGTTGGGTGTGGTCCACTCGTCATCGCCTGTCACACCGATGAACGATGGCAGGTTGGTGGCATAGCGGGTAAGCAGGAGCGCACCGCCGTTCTCATAGAATGAGCGCAGTTCGTTCTTCGTGTCGAGGGCATCGGTAGCCTTGGCCATGAAGACATCGTGACCATCGACACCGCCATCCACATGATAGTGCCACCAGATGGCCTTACACTGCGATAGGTCGATGGTTCCGGCACGCAGGTCGGCAAACGAAGCATAGAGCGAATTGGGGATATTGCCCAGCATCCACTGGCAGGCCGTCTTGGCCTCAGCATCGAGGTCATTCATCGAGGGTGCTGAACCTACAAAGAGGGCAGATGGCTTCTCGATGGCAATCACAGTGACGGTGTAGATGCTCTCGGCAGAATTGTTGGTCACCTTATAGGTCACAGGCTGCGAGAAATCCTGAGGAACACCCGAACCTGGTGTCACCGAAGCATTGGCACTGAAGGTAATGGTAGGTACCAGACTGGTAATGTCGACAGAACCTGGCACATAGACGGTAATAGTCTTTGCCTGCTGGTCAATAGCACCCTGATAGATGTCGTTGATGACAAACTGCGAGATGCGGGCCTCATCGTGGAGCACGCTCAGCGTCCAGTCCATTACCACATCACCATTAGTGACATGCAGCACCTTGGCGGCATCCATATTGAGGGTCTCGCCCTGCTTGATGTTACAGGTAGCACCGCTGGAGATGCTGAGAGCCGTCACCTGCATGGCAGATGTTGAGTAAACCTCTGGCAGACGGACGATAATACTGCGCGACTTAAGGTCGATAGTACCTTCATAGTTGTCGAGTGCAACCTTCTCAACCATACAATCTCCACTCAGCTGCAGGTCGCTGACATGATCGTCGGAGCAGGCTGCAAATGTGCAGATGAGACAGAGCGCACTTATGATGTTAAATATCTTAGTTTTCATAATTCCTTTCGTTTTTTTACCAATTACCAATGTTCTGAGTATAATGGCCGTTTGAGGCTGAGATCTGACTGAATGGAATCGGCAGATACTCGTCCTTATTGGCTGTGAAATGAGCCTCACGATAGATACCGCAGTTGTCGATCTCCTCGGAATAGTACTTGTTGAGCACGGTGGCGGCATCGCCCCAGCGTACGAGGTCGAAGAATCGCTCACACTCCATACCGAGTTCCAGACGGCGCTCCATCTTCACAATCTTGATGGCATCGTCCTTAGAGTAACTACCCTTATAATTAGTCACGTACATCTTCACGCCATAGGTATTCTGATAGTTACCGATCATCTGGGTACTGCCGGCTGCACGGGTGCGGATCTGGTTCACCAGAGCGATGGCTTGGTCAGTCTGTCCCAATTGGGCATATGCCTCAGCACGCTCCAAGAGCACGTCTGCATAGCGGAACACGATGCGGTTCATCGGACTGGCCCAGTAGCTGCCCTTAATCAGATAATTGTCGATCAGTGCGGGGTCTACGTTCTGCTTCAGCGATACATGATAGCCATAGAGTCCGTTGCTGCGACTCCAGATGCTGGTTTCCTCCATCATATAGTTCTTATTGAACATATAGGGCAGTCCGGGCATGCCAACGGTCAAGAACAGACGAGGGTCGGCATTGTCGCTTGCCATGTCGTAGTCCTTCTGGTTGAAGGTGTCCAGCAGAGGCAGACCATCGGCTCCGGTACGGTAGGCATTCACCAAGTTTTGCGAAGGTTTGTAGAAATCGCAGCCTCCATCCGTAGCACCGGGGATGTTCGGCGGAATCAGGCCGTAGCTCCAGTTCAGGTTGCCGTAGGTAGAACCGTCGTTACGCGAGTACTGGATAGCCCAAAGACTCTCCTTACCATTCTCATACTGCTCCTCGGGACGGAAATTGTTGTGCAGATCCTCTTCCAGGCCATAGCCGGCATAGAGCGAGGGATTGGTGAACTCGATCACCTTCTCGAGATCGGCCTGATTGATGCTCGTCACCTGATTGCTGTTGGCATCGTCCTGATGATAGGCCTTATAAAGATAGACCTTTGCCAGGAATGCGGCGGCAGCAGCCTTGGTGGGGCGACCCTTGTCTTCCTGTGTCTGTGGCAGGGTGTTATAGGCCTCCATCAGGTCGTCGATAATCAATTGCCAACCCTCGTCGTTGCTGTACGCACGGTTTGAGAGTTCATTATACTCGTCGTAGGTCAGATTCTCATTGACCACAAAGGGGATGTTCTTATAGAGTCGCTTCAGCAGAAAGTGACCATAGGCACGCAGGAATTTCATCTCTGCCTGGCGCTGCTGCTTCATGGCATAGTCGTCGCCGGTTTCATTGAGCAGGGCAATGGCACTGTTAACACGCGAAAGACTGTTGTAGAGACGAACCCACATATCGTTGATATTCCAGTTGGTGGTGAGCACGCCCTGCTGCACCTCCAGTTGATGAAACACGTCACCGTCGCTGGTTCCGCTACCGCCTTTGTAGGCATCGTCGCTGCGCACGTCGAAGTTCCACATAGAGAAAGAAGAGTTGATATCTTCGGCAGTGGTAAAGATTGCGTAGGCCGATACCACCATGGCCTCTGCGTTCTCAGGTGTCTTTACCTGCTCATCGCTCAGCGTACCCTGTGGGACATGCTCATCCAAAAAGTCTGAACAGCTTGTCAAAACGCAAACAGCACAGGCAGCAATTAAAATTTGATATATCTTAGTTTTCATATTATTTACCTTTTTACTATTTTATCTTTTTACCCTTTTTTACCTTTAAAACGAAACATTAAGTCCGAAGGTGATGTTAAGAGGAATAGGATAGCCATAGTTGGCATTCTCCGGATCCACACCTGTGAAGTTCTTGCTCTTGATGGTCAGTAAGTTCTGGGCTGAGAGATACAGACGCAGGCGCTCGGCATAAAGTTTTTCGCAGATAGTCTTGGGGATGTTGTAACCAAACTGAATAGTGCGCAACTTGGCAAATGAGCCGTTTTCTACGAAATAGGTGCTGACACGCTTCTCGTTGTTGTTGTCCATCGTACTGATGGCGGGAATGTTCGATCCGTTGTTGCTGGGTGTCCAGGCGTCAAGCAGCCGGCGACCCTTATTCAGATTCGAGATGTTCAGACCACTCCAAAGGTCGGTCTCCTTCTTCAGGTCGCTGATTACATCGACCCCCTGCACACCCTGCCAGAACATCGTGAAGTCGAAGTTCTTGTACTGCAGGTAGATGTTCAGACCCCATGTGAAGTCGGGGGTAGGATCATAGATCCACTCCTGGTCAGCCTCGTTGATCACGCCGTCGTTATTCAGATCCTTCCAGCGGATGCGACCCAGACCGGCGCCGTTCTGCACAGCATGGTTGTCGATCTCGTCCTGACTCTTGAAGATACCGTCGTAGACATAACCCACCTGTGAGTACATCGGATGACCTACTACGCTCTCTACGCCATTACCACCGAAAGTACCGTTGGCAGCGATGGTCTCAGGCAGTTTGGTCACCTTGTTACGATAGGTGCCAAGGTTGCCCGAGAGGTCGTACTGGAAATCGCCGATATGCCCGCGATAACCTACATTCAGCTCGATACCCTTGTTCTCTACCTCACCGGCATTGATCCACTGGCCACTACCCTCACCCATCACACCGATGCCGGGCATATACACCAGAATATCCTTTGTCTTCTTGAAGTACCACTCCAGCGAACCGTAGAGTGCATTGCGGAACATACCGAAGTCAAGACCGATATTGGTCTGAGTGGTGGTCTCCCACTTCAGGTCGTCGTTGCCCAACTGGTTGCGCTTGA
>Ga0247608_10006032_pt1 | contig 12884 bp, 16 predicted proteins | sample 176DNAGHGlowgp2_FD_193490 | JGI IMG/M metagenome (GOLD analysis project Ga0247608, IMG submission 193490) | Sheep rumen microbial communities from Palmerston North, Manawatu-Wanganui, New Zealand - 1766 DNA GHGlow gp2 | ecosystem: Host-associated > Mammals > Digestive system > Stomach > Rumen ... | reverse complement strand
TAGTTATATAAAATTATAAAGGAGTTAATATGAAAAATCTGACTATTTTATTGGCATTATTATTTACTTGTTCCTGCGTAAACGCAGATAATATTTTTCAGTCAAACAATCCGTTTCCTCAAACTATGCCTCAAAGTATGAATAATATTTATGAATCCGAACCGGCTGTAATTCAAAAAGAACATAAACAAGCAAAAAAATCATGGTTTAGAAAAGGTAAAAACCTTCAAGAAAGTGATGCACAGCAGAATTATGTAGTACCACAGGCAAAAATAATTAATGAAGGCGCTAACGACACAGGATTCTATGAATTTAAATAAACTTCCCTTTTTAATTCCATTAAAAAATCCTCCATTTAGATTAAAATTTTACATAAATTGCATAAGTTAGAGATTTATGTTAGTATGACTTTAAGAAGAGAGGTTTTTAATGAGCGAAGGACACTGGGTTGTAAATACAGTGATTGCAGGTCATCCAATGGCATTTAACATGGATACACTTGTAACCATGTGGGCTGCAATGTTTTTTTTGATAATTATTGCATTTATTACAACAAGAAAATTAGCTATCGTTCCCGGAAAACTTCAATATGTTGTTGAAGGGATTTTGGGGTACTTTGACGGTCTTATAAAAAGCATGATTAATAAAGACGGAGAAAGACATTTTCCGCTTATTGCCTCATTGTTTTTGTTTATTGTAACAGCAAACCTAATGGGTCAGTTACCGCTCAAAATGCTTGAGCTGAAACACGGTGAATTTGCATCACCTACAAATGATATTAATATGACGGCAGGTCTTGCTATCATTGTTCTTATATATTATGTAACAGCAGGTTTGATGAAGAAAAAGGGCAAATTTTTACTCCATGAATTTTCGTTTGTCGGAATAATATCAATGCTTGTTGAAATATTAGAATTGTTTACAAGACCGCTAACGCTGGCTCTCCGTCTTTTCGGAAACATCTTAGCCGGTGAAATATTAATCGGAGCATTATTGGGAATTTGTGCTTGGGGTCTACCACTTCCTATAATGTTTTTTGAAATTCTTGTAGCTTGTGTTCAAGCTCTTGTATTCACAATGCTTACAACAGTATACATCGCAACGGCAGTTAACGAGGAACACTAAAATAAAGATTTAATAAATAAGAAAAGGAGACAAAAATGGAAGAAGTAAAAACAATTTCTGATTTAGCACAATTAGGTGCAGGTATTGCAATGGGTTTTGGTGCAGTAGGTGCAGGACTTGGTATCGGTATTGCAACAAAAGGTTTGTTGGAATCAATCGCAAGACAACCTGAAATCGCAGGTAAAGCAGTTGGTTTCTTCTTAGTTGGTGCAGCTTTGGCAGAAGCTTGTGCTATTTATGCACTTGTTATCGCTATGAAGCTATCAGGAATGATGGGCTGATTTTGGCAAGTGCGACGGCTGCGCAAGCAGCCTAGACACGTCCCTGTGAGGAAACTGAAAAGAGCGGTAATTTTTCGTTAGAAAAATTAAGCGATTGGAAGTTTACGAACTGCCAATAATCAGATTTAAATACAACCATAAAAATGGACTAGTAGGACAATGGAATTTAACGGAACTTTTTTTGCAGCAATAATATCATTCTTAGTATTTGTGTTCATAATGAACAAGATGCTCTATGAGCCTGTTCGTAAAATTGTTAATCAAAGAAACGACTTTATTAACGGGAACTACCAATCCGCAAACGAAAACAATACTAAAGCAGATGAGCTTTCACATGAACGTGATGAAAAAATTGCAAAATCAAAAGAAGATGCAAGGAGTAAATATAATGAAATTCTTGCAGGATTTAAAAACCAAAGGGTTGAGATTGTAAAAGATGCTCAAGATAAGTCTCATGAAGAATTAGAACAAGCTTATTCTAATCTGAATAACATTTCTAATGAGGCTAAAGAGAGCTTAAAATGGAAAATGACTGATTTGGCAAACGATATAGTAGAAAAAGTTATCGGATACAGAAGCGAAGTCCAAGGTTTTGATAACGACAAAATAAACGAAATACTCTATTCGGAGAAAGGTTAAGAAATGTTTGAGACAGTTTTAGATTATATAGCTCGGACAAATTTATTCAATTTTATAATTTTTGCAGGTATAATTGGATTTCTTTTTGTTAAACTCGATGTTATCGGAGGCTTGGACAAAGGGTCGCATACTGTTGAAGAAAAAATTGATAATTCAAAAACCGCTAAAGAAGAATCAGAAACGAAACTTCAAACAATAGAGGACAAAGTTGCCAACCTTGAAAACGAAATTAATGAGATTATTGAACAGTCAAAAAACAATGCTGAACACGTCGGAGAACAAATTATTAACGATGCGGAAAAATCGGCAAAAAATATTAAAACAAACACATTAAAACTTATCGAAAACAAAACGGATGTTTTGAAAAATGACATTATGAAAAGAGCTTCGCTAGCCTCTGTTGAAGTGGCTCGTGAGCATATCATTAACGAATTAAATAACAACTATGATTTACATAATAAACTCATAGATGAAAGCATAGAAGCAATAAACGGAGTGGAGTTATAAATGACGGAACTCGCATCAAAAAAATGGGCTAAAGCTCTTATTGAATTAACACAAGAAGATGAAAGTATTCAGAAAGAGAATGTTCTTGCAGATTTGCGTAATATTGCAGAAACTTTTAATTCTTCGGATGAACTTTCTAACGTAATAAAAAACCCGTCAATATCAACAGATGAAAAGCAGATTGTTATATGCAAACTTTTCCAAGATAAAGTTTTGCCGATTGTTTATAACTTTCTGTTTGCACTCAATCTTAAAAAACGTTTAAACCTTATAAGCGATATTGCAGATGAGTTTGAAAAAGAGTTAGAGGAGCTTAAAAATATTGTAAGAGTTGATGTCACCTCTGCAATAGATTTAAACGATGAAAGAAAAACGGATATCAGAAACAGAATTGCCGAAAAACTTCAAAAAGATGTTAAAGTATCATACGGAGTTGATAAAGACATAATCGCAGGTCTGATATTCAATATTAACGACACGGTTGTCGATAACAGCATTAAACATAAGCTTGATAAATTAAGCGAAAGTATAATTAGGGCATAGTAAATTTAATAATAAATAAAAGAGAGGATAGAAATGGCAGTAATTAATCCTGATGAAATCAGTTCTATATTAAAAGAGAACATCAGAAACTATGAAGCTAAAGCCGAAGTTTCAAACATTGGCTCGGTTTTGGAAGTAGGTGACGGTATTGCACGTATTTACGGCTTACGTAACGTCATGTCAAATGAGCTTGTAGAATTTGAAGACGGGCATGGTACTTTAGGTATGGCGCTTAACCTTGAAGAAGGCAATGTCGGCGTTGTAATCTTGGGTGAATATACCGGAATCAAAGAAGGCATGACGGTAAAAACAACCGGAAGAATTGCATCTGTTCCGGTAGGTGATGCTCTTATCGGAAGAATCGTTAATCCTACAGGTAAAGCGATTGACGGTAAAGGTGATATTTTATCCGACAAAACAAGACCTATTGAACGTGTAGCCCCCGGTATTGTTGCAAGAAAATCAGTTCACCAACCGCTTCAAACAGGTTTAACTGCTATTGATGCTCTGACTCCTATCGGCAGAGGTCAACGTGAGTTGATTATCGGTGACAGACAAACAGGTAAAACTGCAGTAGCAATCGATACAATCATTAACCAAAAAGGCGGGGATGTTATTTGTATCTATGTTGCAATCGGTCAAAAAGCATCCACGGTTGCTCAGATTGCTAAAACGTTGGAAAAATACGGTGCAATGGATTATTCAATAATTGTAGCATCTACTGCTAATGAACCAGCACCGTTACAATATATCGCACCGTTTGCAGGTGTTGCTATTGCAGAAGAATTTATGGAACAAGGAAAACACGTTTTAATAGTATATGACGATTTGACAAAACATGCTCAAGCATACCGTGCAATGAGTTTGCTTCTTAAAAGACCGCCGGGACGTGAAGCATACCCCGGTGACGTATTCTACTTACACTCACGTTTACTTGAAAGAGCCGTTAAGTTGAATGACGAGCTAGGAGGAGGTAGTATTACCGCACTTCCGATTATTGAAACTCAAGCCGGTGACGTTTCTGCGTACATTCCGACAAACGTAATTTCTATTACAGACGGTCAGATATTCTTGGAAACAGGTTTGTTTAACTCAGGTGTAAGACCCGCAATAAATGCAGGTATCTCTGTTTCACGTGTAGGCGGTAATGCTCAAACAAAAGGTATCAAGCAAGTTGCAGGTAAATTAAGACTTGACCTTGCACAATTTAGAGAACTTGAAGCTTTTGCTCAGTTTGCATCAGACCTTGATGCTGCAACCAAGAAGCAATTATTAAGAGGTCAAAAACTTACAGAAGTATTGAAACAACCTCAATACAAGCCTTTAACCGTTGCTCAGCAGATTACAATTCTATTTGCGGCAAACGAAGGTTATTTAGATGAAGTTGATAATAAAAATATCAATTCATACAAAACAGGTTGGTTTGAATACTTTGAAGCAAATCTTCCTGAACTGAATAAAGCTCTTAACGAAGGTGCTAAACTTTCTGACGAAGATATGGCAACTTTGAGGGCTAAGCTTGAAGAATATGGAAAAACTTTAGGATAAGAAGAAAGGAGATAAGTTAATAAGAGCAAAAGTTAATAAGTTAATAAGAATCTTAAATCACTTATTTACTTATTCACCTATTCACTTATTCACTTAAAAAAATGGCAAACTCAAAAGACATAAAAAGCAGAATATCATCTGTACAAAATACAAAAAAGATTACAAAAGCAATGTATATGGTTGCTGCAGCTAAGGTTAAGAAAGCTGAATATACGGTAAAAGCTGCAAGACCGTTTTCTGACGAGCTTTTGCACTTGTTCAGAAAAATGCTCGCAACTGTCGGTGAATATTCTTCTCACGGTTTGAAGATTGAACGGGCATTAGATAACTATGCAGAGCTTATTAAGCCAAGAGAAGTTAAAGCTGAAGGTCTGCTTGTTATGACTTCAAATAAGGGTTTAGCCGGTGCATATAATGCAAACGTAATTAAAGCAGCTTTTAAACGAATAAAAGAAAACAAAGCAAACGGAATAAAAACATATGTTTATCCTGTGGGACAAAAAGCAATTGCAGCTTTCAAACATAAGCAAAATGAAGATTTTGTTCTTAAAAAAGGATATATGGCAATTGCCAATAATCCGACTGCAACAGGCGCAACAGTTATTGCGGAAGATTTGGCGGAAGATTTTGTTAATGGTGAACTCGATAGTATTGATGTATTTACAACTCACTTTAACAATATGATGTCATATAATGTTGTGGCTTGGGAGATTTTGCCTGTTAAGGTGGAAAAAAGCGAAGAACATGAGCTTGATCCTTTAATGGTATTTGAACCTTCACCGCATGCAATTTTACAACAGTTGGTTCCGATGTATATAACAAATTCTATTTATCAGGCACTTTTGGAAGCTAACGCATCAGAACTTGCTTCAAGAATGACTGCAATGTCGGCTGCTTCAAACAATGCAGAAGAAATGATTACATCACTCACCATTGACTACAATAAGGCTCGTCAAAGTGCAATTACTCAAGAGCTTGTGGAAATCGTTTCCGGCGCTAATAGTGTTAATTAGACTTTATAAAATTTCCTTTATTGCATTTGGCAAATAGTTTAAAATATCCGAAGCAAAAGGTGAGTATTCGGTTAAATCCTCTGACGCAAGCTCACCGGCTCTTGAATGAAGATAAACTCCAAGCTTTGCGCTTTCAAACGGTGTCATTTTTTGCGCAAGAAGTCCCGAAATAATTCCGGCAAGGACATCTCCGGTGCCGGCTTTAGCAAGTGCAGAATTCCCGTGCTGATTAATATAAACCTCCTCACCCTCGCAGACAACAGTTCTGTGTGTTTTTAAAACCGCAACACAATTATATTTTTGAGCAAGTTTTTTCGCAGAACCTTCAATGTCAGACAAAACCTCCTCCGCACAAACTCCCAAAAGCCTTGAAGCTTCAAGCGGATGAGGAGTGATTATTGTATTTGGGGGTAAATTGACATTGCTTAAAGAAGATAAAATATTCAGCCCGTCAGCATCAATTACAAGCGGGCATTTAACTCTATTAAGAACCTTTTTAAATAAGCTCACAGAAGCTCTTTTGTGTCCGATACCACACCCGATAAGACAGACTGTATATTTTTCCAAAGAGTTTAAACCTTCTTTTATAGAAAGTAAAACCGCTTCAGGCAAAAGAATTGAAACAGAATTCAATACATTTTTTTCAGAAGCGAGTGCAACGTATCCTGCGCCTGATTTTAACACCCCTAATGATGACAAATAAGCCGCACCGATATAGTTTCCTGAGCCTGAAAAATTAAGGACTTTTCCGAAAGTTCCTTTGTTTGAGTCTTGTTCTCTTGTCGGCATATTAAATTCGGACATTAAATATTAAAACTCTTTCTTGAACCTTCTTCGTGATACAATCCGCCTCCGCAAACTGTTTCAATAATCTTTAATACAAATTCTCTTGAAGCATCTGTACTATTCAAGAAAAATTCTCTGTTTGCAAGGTGTCGAATTTTAAAAATTGAATTCTGCGATTTATCAGCAGGAACATAGAGCGAAGCAACCTCTTTATCCAAAAGTATCTCCATCATCTCACTTCTGCTTTTTTTGCCCTCCATAAGCTCATTATAATCGCCGTTAATCGCCATTATACGACCTGAAAACATCGGTGAAGCACCTTCACGATACAATGCTTGAGGTTCAAAATTACATCTTGTTGTAAGGCTTATTGTATGCCACAAAATATTGATTACAACAACACTTTTATCCTTGTCATGCTCAACGGATATATTCTGTGTGGTAATTCCTCTTGAAGCAAATGACTGCTTTAACGAATCCGCTATTGCGCTCAAATTATCAATCATTTCCGCAAAAATGTCGGTTGTGTTCATTGTTGCATGTTGGTAATCCAAAAACTGCTTATACATATGAGTAGAAACAAGTCCTATTCTCTCTTGAATAAGAGTGGATTTTCTAAATGAAGTCTCGCTATTATTAAAATTTTCGTACCCTTGACTCAACTAAAGCCTCCTAACATAATTTTACACTAAATCAAAATCAAAGTTAAATAAATTTGTTAAGTTTTGTAAAATTTGCTTTGTTTAATGTTAGTTTTGTTAAAAAAAGTGGAATTAAGAAAGTGTAGAGGTTAAATTTTGCATGCTTAGCCTCAAATTACTCACAGAAAGGAGTATTAAAAATGGAAATTATGAATTTGGTGTTATTCGGATGTGTTTTTTATTTAGCATTAATCGGCATTCCGACTCTTTGCGAACACAAAAGACAATAATAATTTTAAGCTTATTCTTCATCATCTTTTTCTGTTGCACGTCTAATGATGTTGTCATCAATCTTTTTTGATGAATATTTTTTGTGTGTTGCTTCCATAAGTTTTTCACTCGGACGTTTTTTAGAGGATTTTTTTTGCTTGGTTGATTTTACTGCTTGTCTGACACCTGATAGTGCAATCCCTTCATTAAGTTCTTTGTACCAATTTGACCAAAGAATTGAACGAAATGGAAGTGTATATTGAATAATTATTTGAGCAAAAATCATTTGAACCGTGATTAGCGCAATTTTAGAGTGTGTAATTGTTCCTAAGCCGTATGATTCTAAATTAATTTCAGGGAAAATATTTACAAAACCGGTTATAAAACCTGCAAGAGATGATGTTATTCCGACTGCATCAAGCCCTTTAATAATTATTTGCGGAATAATTAAGTAAGTTAGCATGCCTGCAAGCAAGATTAAAATGAAGGTTTGGGCAAAATTTCCTCTTATAAGTATAAGACTCTTTTTTACACATTCAATCGGTGACAACTCTGTTTCAAATGTAAATACTTGGAACACTAAAACAAAATAGACTGCAAATATACCGCAAATAACCCAAAACAACGGACATATCGCTATTATAGAGAAAACTCCAAATAACATCCAAAGTCCGATGAAGGATAGAGTTCTTCTTTTAATCAACTCGTTATGCGCTTCAAAATCATATAGCTTGCCTGATTTTACCAAATTTACAAACATTGAATTAATACTTCCGTAAGCAACAAGATATTCCCAAAAAGCTTTACAAAAAATCGCAAGACCCGGAAGTGTGATTATGATTGAAATTAAAATAAGTATTCCCAAACTGTTTAAGTTCGGGTATTTATCTATAAGCTTAGGCATATTTAAGGAGTAAAAATATGATATAAAAAAGATTAAACCAAGACCTGCAATCTGCCCGAGAACAGGAAAAGTCATGTATTTCATAAACTTGTCAAAAGCCGAAACGTACAAGCCTAATGCTTCCGTAAAAACTCCTAAAGTTGATTTTGCTCTTTTTGTCATAATTTTCTCCCTGATGTCTTTTTTTATTTTAATATAAAAATCAAAAAACGACTTCCTTTACTTTCTGTTTAAGGGGATTGTGTGATTTATTCATAAAAATTTATTTATCAATCTGTCTATTGACTGAAATGATTTAAAAACTCATAATAGATGTATGGATACTATTTTGGAAATTAAAAATCTTAATTTATTTTTTGGTGAATATCAAGCTTTATATGATGTTAACTTAAAGCTTAATAAGGGTGAAATGCACGCACTTGTAGGAGAATCGGGCTGCGGTAAAACAATGACCGCAATGTCTGTTATGCGATTATTGCCAAAAACTGCAATTATAAAAAGCGGAGAGGTTATATTTAAGGGTGAAAATCTGCTTTATTATACAGAAAAACAGATGAGAGAGCTTAGAGGGAACAGAATTGCTCTTATTCCGCAAGACCCTATGACTTCTTTGAATCCTTTATATACAATAGGAAATCAGCTTGTTGAGTCAATAAGGGCACATAAAAAAGTTTCTCATCATCAAGCAATGAGGAAAGCAAAAGAGGTTTTGGATTTAGTTAAAATACCTGATACTTGCTCTAAAATTAACAATTATCCTCATGAACTTTCGGGCGGAATGAAGCAAAGAGTAATAATAGCAATGGCATTAGCAACTAATGCAGAGCTTTTAATTGCAGATGAACCTACAACGGCATTGGATGTAACTATTCAAAAACAAATTATGGATTTAATTGATGAGATTAAAAAAGATTTTGGAACAACAATACTTTTAATTTCTCACGATTTAGCACTTGTAAGTAATTATACGGACTATGTGTCTGTAATGTATTCAGGTCATGTTGTAGAGGAGGCTTCAGCCGATGAATTTTTTAAGAATCCTATTCATCCGTATTCGGAAGCATTAATGAATTCTCTTCCGACTCGTAATCCTGCATTAAAACTCAAAACAATAGAAGGTGCACCACCGAGTATTCAAGAACAAATTGCAGGATGCAAATTTCACCCGAGATGCGAATTTTGTTCCATACCAAATTGCAAAACAAACATTCCGGAGTTAAAAGAAAAACTCCCAAACCATTATGCAGCTTGTTTAATGAAATAATCATAAAAGGCGGTTATTGAATTTTCAATACCACCTTTATTATTTCTTTATACACTACTCTTATGCAATTGCAGGGTTTGTTGAATTCTTTTTGTCTTCCCAAATATCAACAAGTACCGAGCAGAAGAATATACTTGAATAAGTACCGATTGAGATACCTAAAATCATAGCAAGTACAAAATCTCTTGTTGTAACTCCGCCGAGGAAGTATAAAGCAAACAAGGTTATCAAAGTTGATAACGATGTATTGATACTTCTCGTAAGAGTTTGGTTAATACTTGAATTCATTATTTCGCTGAATGACATCTTCTTACCGTAGTATTTTAAGTTTTCACGAACACGGTCAAATACAACGATTGTATCATGAACCGATGCACCGATTACAGTAAGAACTGCGGTTACAAACAAAGCATCAACCTGAACATTAAAGAACAAGCCTAAGATTGAGAATACACCGATTACAAACAACGAATCGTGAACCAATCCCAGAATTGCGGCAAGTGCATAATTGAATTGGAATTGGAAAGTCAAATATGCAATGATACCTAATAATGCTAATGACAGTGCTATCAAAGAATTTTTGAATAATTCTTTACCTAAAGTCGGCCCTACTGATGTAACTTGAACAAGCTCTGAGTCAGGAAAACTTGTTCCGACAACATTTGTAATTTTTTCTTGGTCTTGTGAGCCTTCATCAATAAATTTTGTTCTGATTGAAAGTATTGATTTCAAATCTGATGAAGAATCAGCCTGTTCGTTTACATGAATAACCTGCAAATAAGGATTTTCTATTCCGCTTTTTTCAAGGTTTTCTCTTACTGTCGACATTTTGTCATTTGTAATATCCTGTTTTACACCATATTGAATAGTTGTACCGCCTGTATAGTCAATACCGACTTTTAACGGTGCGTGAGTCGGATAAACTATTGATGAATAAATCATCGCTATAATTCCCGGTGTCAACAAACAAGCTGACAGGGCGAGAAATATAAATCTGTTTTTTACTATATCGAGTTTTAGTTTCATTGTTTTTTCCTTTTCTTATTATAGTGAATCCGAATTACGTGAATCCGTGAATCTGTTCATATGAAATATATTTAAAATTTAACTTGTTTGACATTGAATTTCGTGAGCGTAAGCGAACTTAAAGAACTCATTCACTTATTCACGGATTCACTCATTCACCCTCAATCTAAAATACCAAACTTAGCTTTTTCACGTTTGGTTTCAACTGCTTGGTATTCTTGGTCTATTTCTTCTTGGGTTAAACCGAATAACCATGGTTTTTCTAACTTACCGGTACCGAATACAAGGTGCATAAAGTTTCTTGTAATAGTAATTGCACTAAACATTGAAACAATAACACCGATTGCAAGAGTTAGAGCAAAACCTTTAACAATACTCGTTCCTAAACAATAGAGGATTGCACAAGTAATAATTGTTGTCATGTTTGAGTCAAAAATACTTGTGAAAGCTCTGTCAAAACCTGAATTAATAGCGGTAAAGAGTGTTCTGCCGGCTCTCAATTCTTCTTTTGTTCTTTCAAAAATCAAGATATTAGCATCAACCGCCATACCTATCGAAAGAATAAATCCTGCTATACCTGCAAGAGTAAGTGTTACAGGAACGGCTTTAAATATTGCAAATAAGAATAAACCGTATAAGCAAAGTGCAACGTCAGCAATAAGTCCCGGAGCTCTGTAATACAGAATCATAAATAACATTACAAATCCTAAACCGATTGCACCCGCAACTTTTGATTTGGCGATTGAATCGGCACCAAGAGTAGGTCCTACCGTGTTTTCTTCAATGATTTTTGCCGGAACAGGCAGAGCACCTGCGTTCAACAAGTCAGCCATTTGTTTAGCTTCTTGAGGAGAAAAACCGTCGTTCCCGCCGGATATTTGAGCATTACCGGTTGTAATAGGTTCTCTGATAACAGGTGCTGATTGCATTTCTCCGTTAAAGAAGATTGCCATCGGTTGGCCGACAAGTCTTTTTGTAAGGTCACCGAATAGTTTTGTACCTTCCATATCAAATTCAAGGTCAACAACAAATTGACCTGTTTGACCGCTTGTTTTGAATTCGGCTTTGTTTAATTGTTTACCGGTTAAACCTGTTGATTTCCAATCAATAATATCACCTGCTGCATTTTTAACAGGTTCTTTGAATTCAAGCTCTGCAGTTTCGCCTAAATAAGCTTTTGCTTGATTCAAGTCCGAAACGTCAGGGATTTCGACTACAAGTCTTTTATCTCCTGCTCTTTGAACGACAGTTTCTGCTACACCAAGTTTGTTAACACGATTTTCGATTGCAAATTGCAAGCTTGACATCATATCAGGTGTAACTTCCGCATTGTTAATCGGCTGAGCTTCAAGTACTAATCTTGAACCGCCGACAAGGTCTAAACCAAGTTTTGTAGGCTTTGTGCAAATTACTACAATAGATGTAATAGCAAGTGCAACAATTACCCAAAACAAAATGAGTTTATTCTTCATCTATGTACTCCTTTATATCCTATGTTTTTATTGTATATCAAAAATAATGAAAGTGAATAAGTGAATGAGTGAATCCGTGAATAAGTTCATTTACAATTGATAATGTTTATTTTGGTTTAATCAAGAAATTCCCAATCGTTTTGAAGTTTTGAGCAACACATTTCTAATCTTAATGCGAATTTTGATAACAGAACTGACAAATTGGGTAAATCAGTAGGTTTTAAATTGTCATCTCCATTTTCAATTAATTCATTTATTAATCTTGATAAACAGTCAACATAAATGCTATAAAATAAAATTTTTTGGATATGCATATCTAAGGTTTGAATTTTTCTAATATTCATAATCTACTCCTCTATTTGTAAAGTTTTATTTCTATATAATCAATTGTATAGTTGATTAGTTAATTATATAATTAATGATTTTATAATAAATCTATATAATAGTCAAGTTATCAACTCATTAGTATAATTATTAATATGAATATAAAAGTTAGAGAACAAATAAAATCATTACTTGGTGCAAAAGGTGTGACAATGAAAGAAGTTGCACAAATGTTGACTGATAAAACAGCAAAAAATTACTCATTAGCGAACCTGTCATCAAAATTAAAAAGAGGAACATTAACATATAATGAAGTTCTTATAATTATTGATTTTTTAGGCTATGATATAGAATTTAAGGAAAAAGTATAATATATTTACCCCTCTATATAGCATCTAACGTAAAGAATAAGTCCGCTTTTTCTGCTTTTGTCAGTTCAACAAGCGGTCTGCGTACGTATTCTTGGATTAGTTCTCTGTATGCAAGTGCTGCTTTTACAGGAACAGGGTTTGGTGCCATAAATAATTTTTTAAATATAGGA
>Ga0247608_10006031_pt1 | contig 12884 bp, 10 predicted proteins | sample 176DNAGHGlowgp2_FD_193490 | JGI IMG/M metagenome (GOLD analysis project Ga0247608, IMG submission 193490) | Sheep rumen microbial communities from Palmerston North, Manawatu-Wanganui, New Zealand - 1766 DNA GHGlow gp2 | ecosystem: Host-associated > Mammals > Digestive system > Stomach > Rumen ... | reverse complement strand
GTCCTGGGTGAAGCCCATGTTCTCGCCAGTGAAGTAGCCGTCGTTGGTTATGTTGTAGTGGGTGAGCATGACGCCTTTGGGGAATCCCGTGGTGCCCGAGGTGTACTGCATGTTGCATACGTCGTGGCAGGTTACCTGACTCTTGGCCTTGTCCAGTTCCTCGTCTTCTATGTTCTGACCCAGAAGCAGCAGCTCAGCGGTGTTGAACATGCCCCGGTATTTCTCCATGCCTATGAAAACGACGTTCTTCATGCACGGGAAACGCTCGCTCTTGAGGTGGCCGCGCTCGCACTCGCGCAGTTCGGGCAGCATGGTGTACGTCATGTCAACGTAGTTGCAGTCCCAGGTGCCGTCGGTGATGCACAGCGTGTGCATGTCCGAGTCCTTGCACAGGTACTCCAGCTCGGCCTGCTTGTAGTTGGTGTTGACGGTGACCAGCACGGCGCCTATCTTTGCCGTGGCGTAGAGGAAGGTGAGCCAGTCGGGCACGTTGGTAGCCCAGATGCCGACGTTGGAGCCTTTCTTGACGCCGATGGCCATGAGGCCTTTGGCAAGGTTGTCCACGCGCTCGTTGAAGGTGCTCCAGGTGAAGCGCAGGTTACGGTCTGAATACACTATGTACTCGCGGTCGGGCGTCGTCTCAGCCCAGTGCTCGAGCCACTGTCCCAGTGTGCGCTCGTAGAGCTGGTATCCCTTGCTGCCTGTTTCGGCAGGGTATGTACGGTCAGGCAGCGGACGGCCTGCCATGTCTAATCTTACGTTGCTCATTCTTAAAGGCTTTAGAACGGTATATAAATCAGGGCCAGTATCTTTGCCGACTTGCCCTCGGCGCCGTGCAGGTGGTGCTTGACAATGGAGTCGTAGTAAATGGTGTCGCCCTGCTGCAGCAGATACTTATCCTTGCCGTAGACCAGTTCCACCTCGCCCTCCATGACATAGATGAACTCTTCGCCCTCGTGGTGTGAGAGCTGGTAGTCCAGCTTGTCGGTGGGGTTGATGTCGATGATGAACGGCTCCATGTGGCGGCCTGCCTTCTGCTGTGCCAGGGGGTGGTACTCCATGTGCTTACGAGCATCGACGGCCCCGTTCGAGAAGCTGATGCTGCTGTCGGCCTCGCGGTCCTTGGCGCGTGTCATCACTGGGCCCAGGGCGTCGTTGTCGTCCATAAAGGTGCCAAGGCGTACGCCCAGTGCACGGGCTATCTTGATGAGCGGCCCAAGCGAGGGCAGGTTCTGGTCGGTCTCGATGGAGACGATTTGGTCGGTCGAAAGACCACTACGTTCTGAAATTTGCTCGATAGTAAGGTTCTTGGACTCTCTGATTCCTTTGATTTTAGAACCTACGGGGTTGTTGATGTTCGACATAAAATGTAATAGGGTGTTATATCTTCGTTTAATTTTTTTGGCTGCAAAGGTACAAATTAGCGACGAAACAGCCAAATTTATTTCCACTTTTTACTAATTAATGCTAAAAAACGGCGCAGGTCTGATGTAGTGACCGGGAAATGCTGTATATTTGCAGGTTAGAAGCATAAACGACAATAGCATGATGTGGATGAAGCATCACCTTGACCCAAGACTCCTTGCTCTGGCAGCCCTCTTACTGCTGGCAGCGGTAGCGACCGCCGGGCCCAGGCTTCAACGGGTGTTCACCGTCTTCAACGCCTCTAACGGACTGGCCGACAACAGCGCCCAGACCATTAAGTGCACCAAGACGGGGCGAATGGTCATTACTACCATCGGGCATGTCAATTTCTACGACGGCGACCGCTTCAACCACATCGACCCGCTGCCCGAACAGATGTTCCCGCTGCCCAAGTATAGCGGCCATTACCGTCTGTATTTCGACACCTACCACCACCTGTGGGTGAAGGACAAGCGCATGGTGATGTGTGTCGACCTGCTGACGGAGCGCTTCGTTACCAATGTGGACAGCGTGATACGCCAGCTGGGCATGCCGCATCATGTGGACGACCAGTTCTGCGACAACGACAACCAGCTGTGGTTTCTCTCGGGCGACAAGCTTTACGGCGTCGGCAAGGAGAAGCCGTTTCCGGTGAGTCAGCGTGCCGAGCTGCACGACGTGGCTGTCTATCACGAAACGATGCTGCTCCAGTTCTTCAGCAATGGCGTCGTGGCCGGCTACGACCTGAAGACGGGCCGCCACCTGTTCGACGTGCATAGTCCGAAGGGGACGATGACCAATGTCAAGTCGTCGGTCATCCTGCCCGACAGCAATGTGTTCTATCAGATTCGCAATGCCGAAAAGGACGCCGTCCTGCTGGGTTTCGATGCGGCTGCACGCCAGTGGCGCAGCATGATGAGTGTGCCCTACCATCTGAATAATATGGTGAAGGAGCGCGACAAGCTTTACATCGCCTCAGAATATGGCTATTGGGAGTACAATCCCAGGACGGGCACGGCGCTTCACCAGGAGGAGCTGACGCTCAAGGGCGGCCGCAAGCTGAAGACCAACATCAACGTCATCTGCTTTGACCGCCAGGGCAATATGTGGATAGGTACCGAGAATCGCGGACTGCTGTATTCGCGCCGCTATAAGTCGCCCTTTGTCACCTTCAGCATGGAAAGCCCGGAGGCGCAGGAATATATGCGCAAGATGGACGCCCTGCAACAGGCCCACCCTTCGGAGCCGCTGCCGCGACACATCAACTGCCGTTTCCGCGACAGTCGTGGGTGGACGTGGACGGGCTCGTACACCGGACTGGAGCTGCAGCGGAAAGCCGACGGCCCCGTAACCGTCTACAACCGCAAGGACGGCCTGCTGAACGAGATGGTGCACAGCGTAATTGAGGACCAGAGCAACGACATCTGGGTGTCTACCAGCTTCGGCATCTCGCACCTGTGTATACGGGGCGACAGTGTCTTCCATATCGATACTTACAGCATTGACGACAACGTGCCGGTGGAGTCGTTTGTCAACGACCGGGCCATGATGGAGGCCGACGGTACCATCGTCATGCAGTCGTTAGACCACATGGTGGCCTTTCATCCCTCTAACTTCTATACCAGCGAGCTGAAGCACATAGTGCTCTTTCCGAAGCTGGTGCGCCTGATGGTGAACGGGCACGTCATCCAGCCGGGCACCAGGCTGGACGACAGGGTCATACTGGATAGAACCATAACGCGTATTCGAGAGTTCTCGGTGAACTACGACCAGAACTCCATATCGCTGGTGTTCTCAGGGCTTAACTACCTGCGTCCCATTCAGACCTACTACCGGGTGCGGGTGAAGGGCGTCTACGACGACTGGCGCGTCTATGCCTATGCCGACGACAATGGCTTTGTGGACGGCCGTGGACTGTTGCACCTGCCCTTGCCTGGTCTGCGGCCAGGCCAGTACCAAGTAGAGGTGCAGGCGTCGATGACGCCCGACAGCTGGCCTCATGAGCCTTTTGTATGGACCGTCAACGTAGAGGAGCCGTGGTGGCGTTCCACGGGGGTCTACCTGCTGTTAGGACTGCTGCTGCTTGCGGCGGTGGTGGCCAACGTCGTCTTCTATAGTAAGAACACACGCCTTCGGCTGCTGCGTAACAGTCAGGAGGGCGACATCATAAGGCTTATCCGCAACTTCATCAGCCGTTGCGACGACATGCAGCGCGAGGTGCTGGCTCCGCACTTAACGTCGGAAGGCGACGAGGAGGTGCCTTCCGACTTGCAGGACGGAAGGTTTGAAGATGCCATGCTGAAGATAATACCTTATTTTCGTGAGCGCGAAGGAAAGGAGATAACGATGAGCGCGCTGTCGGACGTGACAGGCATCAAGGCGGACGAGTTGTACGGGCTGTTGTCGGCCAACCTGTACAAAGGACCGCGACAGATGCTGGTCAGACAGCGTCTGGAACATGCCAGCCTTATGTTAAGGAATACGGATATGCCGTTTGACGAGATAGCCGAGCAGTGCGGATTTAAGACGCCCAACTATTTCATAGCGTGCTTCTACCATCAGTATAGGCAGACGCCGCTCGACTATCGTAACTCCAAGCCCCTGTAGCCAACCAGGCGCCAGGCGCGTTCGCCAATACCTTTATAATATACAAGGGCCTGATAGCGGTTCTCGGTCTGATAGAAGCTGCCTGCTGCCGAGGGTATGCTGCCGTCTTCGGTCAGGTATTGGTATGTGTAGTATCCCTGCTTCTGCAGCAGCTGGGTGTAATAGATGCCTTTAGCACCGTCGTAGCGCATCAGGTACTGGTCGCGGTCGCTGTCTGTAGTCCATAGTCCTTGCAGGTACAGGCGGCCCTCGTAGGGGGCCTCGAGCACGTAGTTGACGAAGACGTAGTCGCAGGTGTAGTCCACCTCGCTGTTTTCGCTGTTGCGCACGACGAAGGCTCCGTCGGCATCGACGTCGGTCAGGTAGTTGCGGCGCACCTGTTGGGCGAAGGGGAATACCTGGTAGTGGCTGCCGTCCCACGTAATATGGTCGATGCCCATCGTAGGATGGCTGACGTCCAGCACCTCGAACTTATGATACTCGTTGCCCGCATCGAAAATCAGCGGGCGGCAGTGCTCCCAGCCCAGTCCCTTCATGTTGATATAGGTGGGGCGCACGTCGGTACGGGCGGTCTCCTGGCGCCAGTTCTGCATTACCAGGGTGTGCAGCTGTTCGTCAATGTTGCTGACGGGAAGGTCGTTGTAGTTTACCGTCATTGATAGCTGCTGGTGGCTTCGGTTTATGTCAATGTCGGTGTTGGTGGTGGCCTCGAGACCTATCGTCATCAGAGGCTCCACCACGTAGAACTCTACCTCCAGCACGCGTTCGTTGCCGCGGTCTTCGTCATATACGGTCAGACGGTAGTTGCCGCTCATCTTCAGCCGACAGTGTTCGTTGGGAATGGTCAGCTGGTAGTGTGTGTACAGCACCGTAGTGTTCAGGCTGTTCTGGTAGTCGTCGATAGGGTTGCCGTTGAACCCCTCCAGCCAGTCGCTCTCGAAGAGTGCGTCGCTCGTGGTCCAGTCCCACTCACAGTGTTCCAGCCGGTAGACGAAGCGGTGGTACTGGTGCGACAGTTCGTCGAATCCCACTGTCAGCCGGTCGCTGCTGCCCAGTTGCATGACTGGGCGGTTCAGCCAGTCGCCGTTTACCACGCTTGTTACCGTTCTTACGTTGGGCACGAAGATACGATTGGCGGCATGCGTGCTGAGCGCGCATGCCAGGAGAAGAGCGAGCAGTACACGATACTTCATTGCGTGATGTTCTTTTTGAATGTCAGACAGGCCCAGTCGTCGTCGGAGCGTCTGCCGGTCAGTATCATGCCCAGGCTTTCTGCCTTCTGTTGCAGCAGGGGAATGTCGGCCTGGTAGAAACCACTGACGATGAGGGTGGCACCTGGCTGCATCTTGTCGGCAAAGCGGGGCATGTCGTTTAGCAGAATGTTGCGGTTGATGTTGGCCATGACGATGTCGAAGCATGGCTCCATGTTGTCGAGCAGGGTGGCGTCGCCATGCAGGATGGTCATCTGCTGTTCCACTTGGTTGATGATGCTGTTGTGGCGTGTGTTGTCTACGCTCCACTGGTCAATGTCGTAGGCCGTGCAGTGGCCGGCTCCCAGCTTCAGGGCACAAATGGACAATATGCCTGTGCCACAGCCGCAGTCCAGCACGTTCTTTGCGGTGGTCGCCGTGTCTGATGCCCTCAGGATGTCGAGTAGGGTGGCGCATACCATGCGGGTGGTCTGGTGGGTACCGGTGCCAAAGGCCATGCGGGCGTCAATCTCGATGGAGAGTGGCGTCGGGACGGCTGGCAGGTGACGGCCGTCGTGGATGGTCAGCTGGCCGGATACTACGATGGGGTCAAAGCCCTCTTCTTCCCACTCGGCATTCCAGTCGCGGTCTTCGGCTTCTTCTATCTTGTACTTTATGTCTACACCCTCGATGGGGAAGACGGCAATGATGTTGTCTAACTCCTGACGGTTGAACAGCTGTTGCTGTACGTAGCCTGTCAGCCCGTCGGCCGTATCTTCAAAAGTCTCGAAACCAGCCTCGCCGGACATGGCTGAGAGTAGGTCGCGTGCGTCCTGCGTACAGGGCGACAGTGTGAAAGTCACTTCAAAATACTTCATTGCTAATGTTAATTTTGGGTGCAAAATTACAAAAAATAGGGAAAAACCTATCTTTTCTTAGGGTTTTTCCCTACTTTTGTATGCGAATTAGTATTAATTTTGCATCGTGAAACAGTAATTAATAGGAGAAATGAATATGAAAAAGCTAATGATGTACTTGCTCCTCTTCGGAGCCCTGCCACTTCAGACGATGGCTCAGGACGATGACATGTACTTCGTTCCAACGAAGGAGAATCAGGCCAAGGAGGCTAAGTCGTACGGAATGCCTTCTGCGACCTACTATTCGGGTAGCTCACGCTCGGTAGACGAATACAATCGTCGGGCCTATTCAAGCGTCAGCCCAATAGACTCTGCAGGCAATGACATCATAGACTTCTCGCCCGTCCGTGGTGTCTATCCCGATTCCACTTATCAAGAGGAAACCCAAGACTATGCCATTACGCGTCGTATGACGCGCTTCGACGACTATACGCCATCGCAGGCCTACTGGGACGGCTATCGTGACGGACGCTGGGCTTCGCCTTGGTATTATAGCAGCTGGTACGGCTGGTACGACTACGACCCCTGGTATTGGGACTCTCCTTGGTACTATAGAGGCTATTACGGCTGGTATTCGCCCTGGCACTACGGCTACTACCGTCCCTGGCATTACGGCTACTATCGTCCCTATTGGTACGGAGGAGGCTATGTGCGGCATTACGCCTCGCGGCCTATCAGGAGAACGACCTACACCTCAGGCCGGCGCTTCGGTCAGGCTCCGGCTAATCGCACCACTTATACCCGTAGCCGCACGTTCGGCAGCAGTTCGCCCAGCTATACTCCTTCGCGTAGCAGTGGAGCGTCGTTCGGCGGTGGCCGTAGCGGTGGCGGATTTGGTGGCGGACGTTCTACCAGTGGCGGACGTAGCTTTGGCGGGCGTAGGTAGCGTTGCTTATGAGTATAGAAAGATGTTGTTTAATATTTAAAGTTTAAGATATTGGTTATGAAGAAGATATATGTATTCGCTGCTGCGGCCTTAATGGCTCTTCAGGCGCGGGCTCAGAACGTAAGTCTTGACACCTACATCGGTGCTCAGCTGGGTACGGAGGACCTGAACGGAACAGCCCGCTTTGTGGGTATGGGTGGTGCTATGGATGCACTGGGTGCCGACATCTCGACCATTAGTACTAACCCTGCCGGCATGGGACTTTTCCGCCACAGTCAGGTGTCGGGGTCTTTTGGACTTGTCAGCCAGTCGGAGGGTAAGTCGTTTCAGAATGGTTCCAAGACCAACGCCTCGTTTGACCAGCTCGGTGTCGTGTTCTCTACGCGTACGGGCATGCATAGCTATATTAACTTTGGCTTCAACTTCCACAAGAACCGTAATTTCAACCATGTGTTGTCGGTAGCCTCGCAGGCTGTCAATGGCTCGTCGCAAAATCGTCAGACGGCTATCAAAGGAGTGCGTGGTGACTTGGACCACTATTATGGTGAGAGTCAGGTGGACAATCTCTACGACGCTATGATTACAGACAAGGATGGCACCATGTACACCTATGACGCTCGTGACTATCAGTTCAATCGTGCACAGACGGGATATATCGGCGAGTACGACCTGAATCTGTCGGGTAACATCAAGAATCGTGTGTATTTAGGAGTCACCGTCGGCATTCGCGACGTGCACTACAATAGCTATACCGAGTACAGCGAAAACCTGATGCCCGTAGTGGACGAGGATATTACCTATGTTGGCATGCGAGATAATCATAAGATTACAGGTTGGGGCTTCAACGTCAAGGGTGGCATCATAGTCCGTCCCGTTGAGGAGTCGCCATTCCGTCTGGGACTAACCGTCCATACGCCTACCTTCTATAAGCTTACTACTAATAACGTGTCGTCCATTCACGACCATATCGGGATGTTGAAGGAGGTGCGCTCCGATGCAGACTTCCGTTTCAATACTCCTTGGCGATTCGGACTCTCTGCCGGACATACCGTGGGTAACTATCTGGCATTGGGCATCGGTTATGAATATGCAGACTACGGCTCGATAGATATGCGGTCTATCTCAAGTTCGGGCTACAGCTGGGATGGTTATTATTATGAGCACAGTGATAGTGACCCCGCAATGAAGTCTCTTACGGAGCGTACGCTGCGCGGTGTGTCAACACTGAAGCTTGGCGCCGAGTATAAGGTTGACCCCAACATTTCAGTTCGCCTGGGCTATAACTACTTGTCGCCGATGTATAAGGAGAGTGGCGTGCGCGACCAGACTATTGATTCGCCGGGCACCTATATGGCTTCGACCACAGACTATACCAACTGGAAGGACACCCACCGCATTACGGCAGGTGTAGGATTCAGCTTCGACCAGTTCCGTCTGGACCTGGCTTACCAGTACTCAACACGTCAGGGTGACTTCTACCCATACATGAACGGTGTGTCGGCCCAGTATCAGGAAGCAGAGAGCGGACAGAAAGTGACGCTGACCAACGAGTGCCGCCCCGTCAGCGTCAAAGACAACCGCCACCAGCTGCTTTGTACGTTAAGTTATAGCTTCTAAGACTTTTTTCGGGAAAAAAGTTGTTGGAATTAAAATAAAATTGCTACCTTTGCCCCCTGATTTGAGAAAGCAGCAAATGAGACGGTATTGGGTAGCAATTTTTAGTATTGTGTTGCTGGCCTCCTGTGGAGGCAGTAAACCCCAAAACGGCGGTGAGGCAGCCCCCGCTGACAGTGTTGTGGTAGAGAGTGACACTACTGCGCTCGAAATCACTGAAGAGGAACTGGCCAATCTGCCTATGCCCAAAGCTGCCGACGAACTCTTCGATGATTTCATCTATAACTTTGCTGCTAACCGCAAGTTGCAGATGGAGCGTATTATGTTCCCCCTGAAGAAAGTGAACGGCGACAGGCAGGAGACCATAGAGAAGAACCAGTGGAAGATAGAACGCTACTTCATGCGGCAGCAATACTATACGCTGCTCTTTGACAGCGAGAAGCACATGGAGGTGGTCAAGGATACCAGCGTACACCATGCTGTTGTCGAGATGATTTACTTCAACACAGGGGCTATCATACAACACGTCTTCGACCGTCTTCGTGGTGTCTGGATGCTGACGTCCATACATACAATTCCTATCAGCCAGTCGAACAATGCCTCCTTCCTTGACTTTTACCAGCGCTTTGTCGTTGATACAGAATTCCAGCAGGAAAGCCTGAGTGAGGAGATTTACTTTGAAGGTCCTGACCCGGACGACGACTTTGCGCGCATGGAAGGCACTATATCGCCTGACACCTGGGAGGCTTTTGCTCCTGAACTGCCCAGCAAGATGATTTATAACATCATTTATGGCCAGCCTGCCAAGGAGGGTAACCGCAAGATTTTTGTGCTACGCGGCATTGCCAATGGTATGGAACTGGAGATGACTTTCCGTCGCAAGGATGGGGTATGGAAACTAACAAAGCTCACGACTTAGTGAGGTTTGTGCTTATTGTGTTGACGGTATAGAGAGCATGAAGGATATACAGAACTATAGTCTGCTGGCGCATAACACTTTTGGCATCAATGCCCGTTGCTGCCGATTTCTGGAGTACGAAACGACTGATGAGGCCCGTCAGGTGGCTCAGCTGTTGCGCGATTCTGGACAGCCTTATATTATTATAGGCAGTGGCAGTAACTTGCTACTAACACGTGACTATCCAGGCATTGTGGTACACTCTGCTTTGCGAGGTTACGACATCAGTGGCCAGCGTATGGCTTGTGGCAGTGGCGAACAGTGGGACGATATTGTCGACTTCAGTCTGCGTAACGGGCTCTATGGGGCAGAGAACCTTTCGCTCATTCCTGGCGATGTAGGAGCCTCGGCAGTTCAGAATATAGGGGCGTATGGGGTTGAGGTAAAAGACCTCGTCCTTGAGGTGCATGCCATAGAGATAGCTACAGGTAGATTATGCATTATCAGCCGCGACGACTGCCATTACGGCTATCGTGACAGCCGCTTCAAGCATGAGTGGAAGAACCGTTTCCTTATAACAATGGTTGTATATCAGTTTTCTGACACCTTTCTGCCTCATCTGGACTATGGAAACATACGAGCTGAATTGGAGCGGAAAGGCATTGCAGAACCAACGGCAGACGAGCTGCGACAGACCATCATTGACATCCGCAAGGCTAAATTGCCCGACCCTCGCGAGTTGGGTAATGCGGGAAGCTTCTTTATGAATCCGGTGGTAGACCGTAAACAGTATGAAGCTCTGGCCGCTCAGTATCCTGATATGCCTCATTATACTATTGACGACCAGCACGAGAAGATTCCTGCAGGATGGATGATTGACCAGTGTGGCTGGAAGGGACGCTCATTGGGTGCTGCAGGGGTTCACGAACGTCAGGCCTTGGTATTAGTCAATCGCGGTGGAGCGACAGGTGGCGATATTCTCCATCTGTGCGAAACCATACAGCACGATGTCGAAGCGCGCTTTGGTATTGCGATACATCCTGAAGTGAATATTATTTAGACTAAATGGGAGGGTAGGGCGATGAGACTGACTTTTCTTGGCACAGGAACTTCGTGCGGGGTACCTACCATTGGTTGTAATTGTCATACGTGCAGCAGTCCTGACCCACATGACAAAAGGCTGCGTTGTTCGGCATTGGTGGAGACGGAACAGACGCGGCTGCTCATAGACTGTGGCCCTGACTTCAGGCAGCAAATCATGCCCCAGTGCTTCAGGCGCATTGACGCTATTCTTATTACTCATGCCCACTACGACCACATGGGAGGTATGGACGACATACGTCCCTATTGTCAGTTTGGAGAAATCAATGTCTACGCCGACCCTCTGGCCTGCGAGGGTATGTTGCAGATGCTACCTTATTGTTTTGCCGAGCATCGCTATCCTGGTGTACCCGCTATAAAGCTAAGGCAAATACATCCCCATGAGCCACTGCAGATAGGTGACCTTCTTGTTATGCCTGTTCAGGTGATGCATCACGACCTCCCTATTCTGGGCTTCCGTATTACGCAGGTAGGCCACCCTGAAGCTGATCTTGTGTATATTACAGATATGAAGACCATTAACCTTGCTACAGAACTGCCTTATATTCAGGGTACTCGTCTGCTCGTGGTCAATGCTCTTCGTTACACGCCGCACCATAGTCACCAAACAGTAGACGAGGCTGTAGCCTTCGCTCGTATGGTAGGAGCACCGAAGACTTTCCTTATTCACTCAAGCCACGACATAGGTCGGCATGAAGAAGTCAATGCCAAGCTTCCTTCTGATATACAGTTGGCTTATGACAGCCAAGTTGTCGAGTTGTGTTAGAACCGGCAGTGGGCGTGTGCAGACGTAGAGTATCTGTGTGTGTTGCTTCAGCGTCTTATTTGTTTGACTGGGAAGGTGAAATACGTGTTGGGGAAGGGCTCGTCCTTCAGCGTGAAGTGCCACCATTCGCTGTCAAGGGGCTTGAAGCCGTGGGCTAGCATTGCCCGGCGCAGAATCATGCGGTTCTTGAATTGTTCGGCAGTGATGCTACGTTTCGGATTGGCAGGACTCTTCGAGTTGTCGCCTGTATATTCGCCTGTCTCGGGATTGCCGCAGAAGTCGGGATGACTCTCGGGACCGAACCAGTCGAAGGTACCGCCCATGTCGAGCTCCTTCTCTGTCTGCATGTCAAAGAGTGTAAGGTCAACGGTAGAACCGCGTGTGTGTCCACTCTTCTCCATGATATAGTCCTGCTTGAAGAGTACGCTCTTATCTAGGTCGGGATAGAAGTAGGGCTTCATCTTGGTGTCGTTTATGTCCTTTGCCCACCGTACAAAGTGTTCTACGCCTTTCTGGGGGCGGTAGGCATCATATATCTTTAGTCTATAGCCTTGCGACATCACGTCGTCGCTCACTTCTTTCAGTGCCTTGGCCGCTTGCTTGGTCAATAGTGCCGTCGGTTCCTCGTAACCGTCAATGCGAGTGCCCACGAAATTGTACGTGCCGTAGTAGCGTATCTCCAGAATGGCATCGGGAACGGCATCTGTTAAGGTTACAAACTGGCTGTTGTCGTCAGTCGGACTGACCACGACAGGAGTGTTGCTTTCGCTGTTATAGCAGGTGAGTACACATGTGCCGCAAATAATTAAAACGATGGCAGGGAGCACCCATAGTTTTATCTTTTTCATTTTTATTCCTGTTTTTGTTTCTATAGTACGATAAATTGATGATGCAAAGGTACGAAAAAAAGATTAAATGCTATTAAGGCGTACGATAATTCTTATTAATTATCTGCTTATTTACTGGATTTTCAGGTATAGAGAGAGCATCCGAAGCCCAGGAAAATACTTCGTGTTAATGTTATTTTGTCCAAAATCACTTGTTTTAGGTATTGTGGATGTGTGGTTTTCTGCGTACCTTTGCGCCAAGATTATAATACGACATACGTTTTTTAAAAATAGGAGAATCATAAAGTATTTGTTTAGTTTAGTAATAATAGGCTGGCCGTGATGGTCAGCCTTTTATTGTGTTGTTACTCATCGCTTCTGTCGAGGGAGGGAGGTTGAGATGAGTTGGGCCATATAACCGAGTTTGTAAAGACGGAAGATGAGTAGGCTTGGACACGAACTGCATAGATTACGATGTTCAAGAGAACGGAAGAGATGGTGCCACAGTGATAGTATAGGCGTAAATAACGATGATAGAGGATGTTGAAAGGCGCTAAGTAGTCGGGAGTAACCGTTCAGTTCGTCACGGAATTCATAGAGAGTGCGTATACCTTCCTCAGTTTTAAGAATAAAGTCGGTATTATGTTCGAAACGTTCTATGGAGAGTGGGTTGT
>Ga0247608_10006028_pt1 | contig 12887 bp, 12 predicted proteins | sample 176DNAGHGlowgp2_FD_193490 | JGI IMG/M metagenome (GOLD analysis project Ga0247608, IMG submission 193490) | Sheep rumen microbial communities from Palmerston North, Manawatu-Wanganui, New Zealand - 1766 DNA GHGlow gp2 | ecosystem: Host-associated > Mammals > Digestive system > Stomach > Rumen ... | reverse complement strand
ATTCATCATCGTGATGATTTTCTTCGAGCAGTCTTCGAAGAAGAGACCTTCGCATTCCTTTCCTGCTTCCGCATTCATGTAGCCTTTTTCATCGACGGAACAGATCGGTGCGATACCGTACTTCTGGCAGACATAGTAGTCATCCAGACCGTGACCGCCGGCGGTATGAACAATACCGGTACCGTCTTCCCCCGTGACGTGCTCTCCAAGCAGGGTCGGGCAGTCCTTGTCCAGTACGACATGATGATAGGTAATGCCTTCCAGTTCCCGTCCCCTGAAGGTTCTGAGAACGCCCTTGTTCTCCAGCTGGAACTTGGCCAGAAGACTGTCGGCCATGGACTCAAGGAACACAAGTTTTCCCTTATCTGTCGCGATTTCCGCATAAACAAGGTCCGGATGGAGAGATACCGCCTCATTGCTCGGAATCGTCCACGGTGTGGTAGTCCAGATCACATAGGAATCATCCGCGTCGAGAATTCCTTTCCCATCCGCGATCGGGAATTTCAGATAGATGGTGGAATCCTTGACATCCTTATAGATGATTTCCGAATCCGCAATCGCGGTTTCATTGAACGGAGACCAGTAGATCGGCTTGAGTCCCTGAAAAATCAGCCCGTCCAGCGCCATTTTTTCAAAGGCACGGATCTGTCTTGCTTCAAATTCCTTTGTCAGGGTGATATAGGGATGTTCATAATCCGCAATCTGACCAAGGCGCTTTTCAGTAGACATCTGGATTGCCAGCTGTTCCTTCGCGTATGCCTCGCATTTGCTGCGGAATTCGGCCGGGCTCATGGACTTGCGGTCTACACCGAGCTTCTGAATTGCGTTTTCAATCGGAAGACCATGTGTATCCCAGCCCGGAAAAAACGGTGTATAATACCCGCTCATGGCATGGCTGCGGATAATGAAATCCTTGATGCAGCGGTTCATCGCTGTGCCTGCGTGCAGGTTTCCGTTGGCGTACGGAGGACCGTCATGAAGCACATAGGATTTCTCTCCCTTGTGACGGGAAAGAATCTGATTGTAATGATCGTTCGCTTCCCACTCCTTCAGGATTCCCGGTTCCTTCTTTGCCAGATTGCCCCGCATTTCAAAATCCGTTTTCGGCATGCTGAGTGTGTCTTTGTAGTCCATGTTTCAAATCTCCCTTCAAAAATATTAAAGCGTCCTTACAGTCTAAGGACGCTCATCACGCGGTACCACCTTAGTTCATATGCAGCGCATATGCCCTCATTTCCATCCGATAACGCCGGATCAGCGAATGCTCATAAGGTGATGTCCGTATCGGATCCTCCGTCCCGCTTTCACCGCAGCGCGGGCTCTCTTTCACTTTGAATCCGAACAGCGCGTCCTTACTCAGCGCATTTCCTTTTCCGCTTCCTGAAGCCAGCGCATGTCTGGCATGGCGGGAATCTGGAATTCATCCAGTTCTCTGATCAGTCCTTCCAGCTTTTCGCGGGTTGCCGACTTTACCGTACTGGCATCCCCATACAGCCTTGACAGATCCGTCAGAATCAGCCTTGCCGTCACAAGGCTCTCATGTACGATTGCGTCCGCGTTGCGGCGGGCTGTTTCTATAATTTCATTTGCCTCCCGCAGGGACAGCCTGGCGATGCTGTCAGCGGCTGCCCGCTGAGCATCAACAGAATTCTCCAGAGCGTGATACTGCTGCTGCAGTGCCGCCAGACGTTCACTCGTGTCAGAAAGCTGACGCTCATACTGCGCAAGTCTTCGCTCAAGCCGATCAACCTCAGCGGCGTAGCGTTCCACCGCATCATCAACCGCAAAGCGGTCATATCCGTTTTTCATGACCCGGAATGTCGGCCGAGGTGATGTCATCCGCTGCGCTCCTTCCCCTGAATATCCTGTGCAAACCGTACAACGATCCGATCCTTTTTCGTGCGTCTTACGGCGCCGAGACAGCGGAATCTCCCTGTCCCCCGAATCGAAATCGTGCAATCATTATCGCACACTTCATCCGGCTTAACAAGCGGTCTGTGATTCCTCTGCACCCGTCCCTCCCGGATCATCTGCGCGCCTTTTGCCCGGCTGACATGGGCAAGCGCGGCAACGATGGCATCCATCCGTTCACTGCTCAGAGTCACTTCAAACTCCCTGGTATGGAACACCTGAACCGGATGATCGGCACTCACCTCAAAGGAAACCGGCAGATTGGCAATCCGCAGCAGATTATCGCAGAAAAAACGCGCCATCTGCTGAGAGGTATAAAGGATGATCCGCTCATCTTCCAGCCAGAAATCACCGAAGCTGTGCCGGTCCACCTGAAGCGACATGATCGCCCCAAGCACATCGCGATGACCGATTGCCCGAAACCGCTGATCGATTTCAGCGGTAATGCATACGATATCAGAAAAGTCATCCTCCTCATCTCTGAGAAAGATGACTTTCTTTTTCACTGCGCCGGGATATCCGCCGTCATAGCGGACCAGAACAGACTCAGGAAAAACACTCTCTGCCCTGGCCTGTTCTTCCTCATTCAGAAATCCCGATTCCGTATGCATGTATTTCCGCTCTGACTGAGACCGCAGGTCCTTCAGATGCGGAATCACATCATACCGATCAGTCATCATCGTTGTCGAGAGAAATCGAACCGTCCACACCGATGGATTTCGGAGCACACAGAATGACATTGTGGCCAATCTTCTGAATCGTTCCGTCCAGTGCGAAAATCACGCCATTCAGGAAATCGATTGTGCGCTGCGCATAATCTCTCTGCAGTCTGTGAAGGTTGACAACCGCCGCCTTGCGCTGCTTGAGATGACGGGCAATTTCTTCCGCTTCTTCCAGACTTCTTGGCTCAAAAAGAACCATCTTGGTATCCGCGCTCACGGATTTCACCTTATTATTACGGCTCTGTTCATATGAGCTTACAGGCCTGGTATCATTCTGGCGATATGCGGGTTCTTCTGCTTCTTCCTCATCTTCTTCGTAATCATCCTCGTCATCATCGACTGGTGCGACGAATCTAAGAAACTTGTCTTTAATACTCATATCTTTAACCTCCCCCGGTAATCGCGTTCATTATAGCATTGCCATTTTTGATAAGCAATGCATTGAACGCTTCTGAAAGCGCATATTTCCGCCTGTTTTCCTCTCTTTTTCTTTCCGGACATCGGGTTTCTAAAACGGCTTTCTCCATGCATTCACGAAGTCTCTGCGCTCCTTTCTGTTTCCCTTTTCCCGCGAAGGAACCATGTTACAATATACAAAGACAGGAAAAAACACGTATGATTGCAGAACTACTTGAAACAGTGCTTCACCGGGTCGTGGAAATCAGCTCCATCGTTCTCGAACTGATCGGAATCTATGTCATGATTGACGCCGCGATACGCGGGTTTATCCGCTGGCTCAGACACGAAGAAGACGGGCCGCAGCTGGAGGAAGGGATCTCCTCTGCGCTTGAATTTCTGATGTGCGGAGAAGTTCTGAAAACTGCCACAGCCCGCAATATGGATGACTATATCGCTCTTGGCGCGATTATTATTCTTCGGTTTGCCCTGGCGTTTGAAGTACAGTGGGAACTCCACAATAAGGAGAAAAAGCTGAAGGCGGAACGCATGAATGCGGACAGCGCAGCAGCGCTGGAAAAAAGTGAAAATACATCCGGGAAGGAAGAAAAGAAGCCGGAGTGAACCGGCTGCTGTTTTCTTTCATGAACACGATAAAGGAACGTTTTCTGAACCGGGCGGTTCTTGCCCGTCTCATTCTCGCCCTGGTTTTCTCTTTGATCTACGCCCTGGCTGTGCCTCCGTTTTTTCTTCATCTGACTGACGGAATCTCCATCTGTTCTGTGATCCTTCTGCTTCTTGGGATTCTGAACTTCTGGTGGAAGGATGGATTCTTCAGTTTCTTTTCCTGGAACCGGCAGAAAGGCTCATTCGCCGATTATCGAAACGCTCTGCGGGAAGAACGCCGGGATGCGGAAAACCCTTCACTGTACGCCGGAATTCTCACCCTGGCAGCCGGCCTGCTGCTGACTCTTGTCTATGTGCTGACGCATTGACGTCAGTTTTTTTCATCTTGAAAGAATTGATCCAGCCGCATGAATATACAGCCTCCGCTTCATCCACGCATCGTTTCCTTTGTAAGGACGAACTGCGCGCCGCGCTCAATCAGATCCAGGATCGGGATATAGTTTTTCCGAACGGTTCCGATCACATTTACGCGCGCATCCTGTGGATGATCCGTCCGCATGATCATGATCTCGCCCGCATAGCGCAGATAGTTTTCATTGTCCATGGTTATCGTGCCGCGCCAGCGCGGTCTCATCCCTTCCGGCTTTACCATCCTGTTGGAAGAAACGCTGTATGCCCTGCTTTCCGCGGCCCGGATCAGTCCTTTCGGACTGTCCAGCCGATTCGTAAAGACCTGATCATAAAGAGATTCATATCCTTTGTTCAGGATACACGGAACTTCCAGAACCCCTTCCTTCAGAAATCGTTCGATTCGTTTCTGTTCTGATAATTCCAGTTCAGGATCTCCGACATACACCTGATCGATACCGTATTTCAGAATCAGATCCGCGCATGCATACAGCGGCGGTTCATACCGGTGTGCTTCCAGGGTTGGAAGTCCCTCATGAATCGGGCCGCGTTTCCTGCCGGTTCCGGCGATAAAGGCAATGACCTGAAAACCATATGCATGCAGAAGTTCCGTCTGTTCCTTCAGAAATTCTTCATCAAGACCGGTTTCCGGTCTTGGATAGAAATTATGCATCGCAGAAAGTCCTGTACATCCGGAAAGTTCCCTCATCTCTTCTTCACGGATACAGGACGCGTTCAGCACAACCTTTGTTTCTTTCGAAGCCGCCCTGATTTCGCTGATAGTAAACCCAAAATCAAAGCGCACGGCATTCAGATGCAGGAGAGCACACAGTTCCCTGATCGAATCGACCCGCATTGCCTCAAGTGTATGCCTGGATATATCTGCCAGAATGGAACAGTTCTTCTTCGCCATGGATTCACAGAACCGGATTACCTTCTCCTTCCAGCCATCTCTCATTTCCTCCTGCCGGTGCAGGGAAACAAAGACTGGCACTCCGGAAGAAAGATCAGGCGCATCAGAAATACCTTCTGATTCACTGAGATAAACAGACCTTCCCAGCTCCTCACGCATTGGCAGTGTCTTCCTCCTTTACAAGGGCATTCGTAATGAAAAACGCACAGATAACGGAGATGAGAAGACCAACGGCATAACAGAGCACACCCATGAAACCGCCGTTCGGCCCGGCCGTCATGACAAAGCAGCCCAGAATACCGGAAGGACCCCAGGTTGTGGCAGCTACCTGCATCGCCATAACAAAAGCTCCGCCGAAACCTGCGCCTAGACCGGCTGTAATAAACGGTCTGCCCATCGGAAGGGTGACACCATAGATTAAGGGTTCACCGACACCAAGTATACCGGCAGGAAGCGCCCCGCTGATCACCGACGCAAGACGTCTGTTCTGAACTTTCCTTGCCTTGAGATAAATCGCAATCGCGGCGCCGACCTGACCGGCACCGGCCATGCAGAGAGCAGGATAGAGGGTTACATAGCCGATCTGATTCAGCTGTACGGTATACAGCGCGACAAGCCCATGATGCATGCCCATCGCGACCATCGGCAGAAACAGAGCGGCACTCGCATACCCGGCAATGATGCGTACAAGCACATTGGATGACATGCATACGGACTGCACGGCTGAACAAAGAACACTGGATATAAGACCGCAGACCGGCATCACAACAAAAATATAAGGAATGATGCAGATCAGAAGCGTGAGGAGCGGAGTAAATACGATATCCAGCGAATCCGGCATCCTGCTGCGGATGAACTTCTCCACTTTTACCATGATCAGCACGCCAAGAACCGCCGCCAGTACACCACCCCGGCCGCTTCTGAGAATGGAATCCAGCGGCGAATCCGCATTGAACCAGCCGATGGTCTGAGAAATTGTATTGATGCCTTCAAGTCCGGTAATCAGACCGAGCATGCCGCCAAGAATCGGTGTTCCTCCGAAACGCTCAGCGGCACGGTATCCGGCCCATGCGGTGAGATACGTCATGAAGGAGGTGTTGATCAGACCCAGCAGACCGCAGACGATGCTGAGGATGTGATTATCCGCCCAGCCTGGATTCAGCTGCTGAATCAGTGTATTGATGCCTGCACAAAGGCCGGCCGCAATTACCCCCGGGATCAGCGGAACGAAAATCTCACCGAAGATTTTCAAAGCGCTGCGGATGGGATTGGACTTCTGGCTGGCCTTTACCGCTTCCTTGTTTGCTTTCCAGTCCGCCTCGGCAGATACGCCCACAGCAGTCGGTATTCCCATTTCCAGACAGATATCCGTGCACTTGCGGCTTCTTCCCGGGCCGACAACCACTTCTACGTAACCGGTACGGTCATGGACAATCCCCATGACTCCTTCAATGCTTCTGAGAGCAGCTTCATCAATCTTTGCGTCATCCCTGACACTGATGCGGAGCCTTGTCATACAGTTGGTGATCGAGATCACATTGTCTCTCTGTCCGACCTTTTCAAGTACTGCATCCACTAATTCCCTGTTGGTCATATCTGCGTTCCCTATTCATTTTCCAAGTGCGTCTCTTACATGTCCGCCCGCGCGTTCAAGACGGGCCTGTGCCTCTTCAGCGCCGCATCCCGCAAGAATCATTGTGATTGCGACTTTGCAGGAACCATTCGCGGCTTCCAGAGCGTGTTCAATCGTTTCATCATCTGCTTCTGTCGCAAGACGGACAATGCGGCGCGCTCTCGCCCTGAGTTTTTCATTGGACTGCTGCACATCGACCATGAGGTTCTCATATACTTTCCCGGCTCCGACCATTGCCGCGGTTGAGATCATATTCAGAACCATCTTCTGGGCAGTTCCTGCCTTCAGCCGGGTCGAACCGGTCAGCACTTCCGGACCGATGACGATATCGATGCCTGCCTCGGCCGCTTTGGATAATACCGAATCCGCATTGCAGGTGACTGCCGCAGTATGACAGCCCAGCGACATGGCATACTCAATCCCGCCCAGCACATACGGCGTTCTTCCGCTTGCGGCAAGACCAACCACAAGGTCCTTATCGGTCAGTCCATGCGCTTTCAGATCCGCAGCGCCAAGATCATAGTCATCTTCCGCGCCTTCATCTGACTGTGTGACGGCCTTTTCTCCTCCGGCAAGAAGACCAACCACTGTATCCGGGCTGACTCCGAATGTCGGCGGGCATTCCGACGCATCCAGAACACCCAGTCTTCCGCTGGTGCCTGCCCCCATATAGAAGATTCTGCCGCCGTGGGTGATCGATTCGGTTCCCCAGGCCGCGGTCTGAGCAATCGTTTCAAGATGGGGCTGGATTGCCTTTGGAATCAGGAGGTCTTCCTGGTTCATGACTGTTACAATCTCAAGAGGACTCATCGTATCAAGATTCATGGTGTTCTCGTTTCGTTTCTCGGTTGTCATCTGTTCAAGCTTAAGTTCCATAAGTTTTTTTCTTCTCTCAGAATGTTTGATCCCGTTATCATTTTCAAATTACCGCCGTGAAGCATTTATTTCAAGGATCACCGCTGTCTTTGGGTCCGTATTCTTTTTCCACCCTGAATGCATGCATGGCAATCGGTTTTATCCGCAGTTCAATGAAAGTCATGGCATGAAAAAAGGCTCCGCTCTCTTTCTGAGAACAGAGCCGATTCCGTGGTTAATCAGCTGCTGACTGAAGTGTTCATCATTTCTTTCAGCTTCGCTTCGTATTCCGGGCGCTGCTTTTCGTTCATGAAGATATAATGTCCCGGCACAATCTCCTGAAGGGATCCATCTTCCTCGGATTCCTCTTCGTGCTTATTATCATAGGTCTTCAGCTGCTTTGCCTTCTCAATTTCCGGATCCGGCATCGGTACAGCCTGCAGAAGCGACTGCGTATACGGATGGATCGGGTAACGGAACAGATCCGTCGCGGAAGCGACCTCCACAATGCGTCCGTTATGAATGACTGCGATCCGATCGGCAAAATAGCGGACCACCGAAAGGTCATGAGCGATGAACATATAGGTCAGTCCGTTTTCATCCTTGAACTTGTTCATCAGGTTCAGAACCTGGGCACGGATGGAAACGTCAAGCGCTGAGATCGGCTCATCAGCGATAATGAACTTCGGCTCCATGATCATTGCCCGGGCAATACCGACACGCTGTCTCTGGCCGCCGGAGAACTCATGAGGATATCTGGATTTATGTTCCGGCAGAAGGCCGACCGCGTTCAATGCCTTATCCACCTTCTCCTGACGGTCCGCTTCATCCTTGTAAAGATGAAAGTTATACAGACCTTCTGAGATACAGTAATCGATCGTCGCTCTCTCATTGAGAGAAGCTGCCGGATCCTGGAAAATCATCTGAATGTTTCTCTGAACCCAGGTTCTGTCTTCTTTGGAAAGCTTTCCGCTGATTTTTCTGCCCTCAAAAAGGATCTCACCGGCGCTGATATTATTCAGACGGATAATCGCCCGTGCGATTGTGGTTTTTCCGGAACCGGATTCCCCGACAAGCGCAAAGGTTTCGCCCTTGTAGATGTTGAAGGAAGCGTTTTTGACTGCCTTGAATACCCGTTTCCCGTTTTTGAAGGTAATATCTACGTCCTTGACTTCTACCAGTACTTCCTTATCGTTCACCGTAGATTCCTCCCTTCGATGTCAGCGCGAGCATGCGCTCATGGAGCTCTCTGACCGCAGCCGGCGGCTCTACCTTCGGCGCACGGGGATCCATCAGCCATGTCTTGGCAAAATGGGTATCACTTACCTTGAAGAACGGCGGCTCCTGCTCATAATCGATCTTCAGTGCGTAATTGGAACGCGGAGCGAATGCGTCACCCTTGATTTCCTCAAACAGAGAAGGCGGCGTTCCGCGGATCGCGAAGAGATTCTCTCCCTTCTCGCCAAGCTGCGGCAGGGAGGAGAGAAGTCCCCATGTATACGGATGACGGCTGTCATAGAAGATTTCATTCACGTTGCCGTACTCAATGATCTGGCCTGCATACATGACAGCCACGACATCTGCGACATTTGCCACAACGCCAAGATCATGCGTAATGTAAATCGTTGTGAATCCGTATTCCTGAGAGAGATCCTTGATCAGCCGGATAATCTGAGCCTGAATCGTAACGTCAAGCGCGGTCGTTGGCTCATCACAGATGAGAATCCGCGGCCGGCATGCCAGCGCGATCGCGATGACAATCCGCTGTCTCATACCACCGGAATACATGAACGGATATTCGTTATATCGCTTTTCAGGTTCCCGGATACCGACCCGGCCCATCATTTCAATCGCCATTTTCTTGGCTTCTGCTTTTGATTTTCCCTGATGCTTGATAATGACCTCGGAAATCTGATCACCGATTGTCTTGACCGGATTCAGGCTTGTCATCGGATCCTGGAACACCGTGGCAATCTTCTTGCCCCGGATCTGTTCCCATTCCTTGTCATTTTTGATTTTGGCAAGATCTTTTCCTTCAAACCAGATTTCTCCGTTGGTTACTGTTCCGTTGATTTCCAGCATACCGGTGAAGGTCTTGGTGAATACGGACTTCCCGGAGCCGGATTCACCGACAATCGCGACAACCTTGCCCTCTTCAAAATCCATGGAGATGCGGCGAATCGCTGTCAGGACTTTGTCTCTGACCTTGAACTTTACCTCCAGATCCTTTACAGAAAGGATCAGATTCTTCTTATCTTCTGACATGTTCCGGCCTCCTTAAACCATATGCGTGCGCGGATCACTTGCGTCCGCAAGCGTCTGGCCGACAATATACAGCGAAACTGAAATCAGAGCGGAAATCGCGACTGGAATCCAGAACAGATACGGAGTGCTGGTCATGTAGGGGCTGTACTGCTGAATCATACGGCCGAGCGATGCGTGCTGCTGACCAAGACCGACTCCGATATAGGACAGGAATACCTCATAGGAGATAAAGGACGGAACATCACGGCTGATGCTGGTCATGATGACTGAAATCAGATAGGGAAGAATATTGTGCGTAATGATCTTCCATGTCGGTGTGCCGAGGCACCTGGAAGCGAGGTTGTATTCCCGGTCACGGATGATCATGACCTGAACGCGGATGAAATATGCGGTGGAAACCCAGGAGGTAACCGACAGAGCGAAAATCAGCTGCCAGGGACCTGCTCCGAGCGCGTAGGCAAGAATCATCGCAATCAGGGTCGCCGGAATATTGGATACGATATTGTATACCTCAATCATGACTGCATCCACCCGTTTGGAGAATCCCCACCACATGCCGATGATGACACCGAGCGTAGTGGTGATGAAGGTTGCCATGAATGAGATGAACAGCGAGGTTCCGGTTCCCTTCCACACTGCATCGAACAGGGAGTTTCCGACATCGTCCGTACCGAACCAGTAGGTGGAATTCGGACGGATGTATTTCATTTCCGGACGGTTGATATTCGGAGTGACATTGGGATTATAACCGGAGAACATCGGCTGAAAGATGGAAAGCAGAATGACGAGAAGAGAGAGCACCATCATGAAGATCGCCAGTTTGGAAGAGAAGAACTTGCGGAACACACTGCGCCAGTAGGAATACTGCGGTGAGGCAATGTGTTCGGACTGGGAATCATCCGCAATCTGCAGTTCAAACAGATCTTTATTCAGTTCAGTCATGGCTTATTTCCCTCCTTTCTCGGTCAGTGAGATTCTCGGATCAACCACTGTCATCAGGATGTCACCGATCAGAACGGAAAGTATGGACAGCGTTGTGAAGATAAATACGAGCGTAATGACCATGTTGTTGTTCGTTGTCTTGATCGCATCCGGCAGCATCTTTCCCATGCCCGGAACCGCAAATGCGGATTCCGTGATCAGCGCGCCGCTGATGCAGAGAATAATGGATGCCGGAATCCCGTTGACGATCGGGATAATGGCGTTTTTCAGAATATGACTGCGGAAGATCTCTCCCTGAGACAGACCCTTGGCTCTGGCAAATTTGACATAATCCGCGTTGGACTGGTCAATCATATACCGTCTCAGCCACATCATCAGACTCGGTGTCTGCAGCAGGGCCAGAATCAATACCGGCATGATATAGGAGCGGATATCATTGAAGCCAAGCTGCGGGAACTTGTCCGGAAGTCCGAACAGCGTACCGATGGAACGCATGAAGAATATAAACGCAAGACTCGGAACCGCAATCAGCAGGTTGATATAGGCAATGCCGACCTTGTCAACCAGCTTGTCCTTGTTCTGGGCCATGAGAATTCCAAGCGGAATTCCCATCGCATACGCAATCACAAGAGCAATCAGCCCCAGTGTATAGGAAGTCTGAACCATGGAAGGCGATTCATGATAGGAAAGACATGACGCATAGTGGTCATTGAACCGCTTTTCATCCAGATGGTCGGTCTTGAACTTGTACTGACAGCTGGTCTGAATCAAAGCGCTCTGTTCCGTAAGACCTGTCTCAAAATTCTGTTCAACCTTCTTGTTCGGGCCCTGTCCCTCATTGATGACCTGCAGGGTCGGAACCCCCTGACTGGTCGGGAAGGACGTGCCGAAATCAAGACGGAACTTGTTCTGATGGATAAACGGAAAGCTTCCGTCAAAATACAGCTGATACTTGTACGTGCACCCGCTGCATAACAGCGCCGGCGTGCCGTTGTACGGATTCTTTCCCCAGTAATACTTCCGTTCAAGATCCGGATTCTCCTCATCCTTGATCGCGTTGACATTATCAATGACCAGAAGCTTGGAATAGAATCTTCCCAGAAGCTCATACCAGCGGTATTTGTGCACCGCATAGGGCTCGCCCGACTTCAGCGTATTGATGGCATAGCCTTTGGAGGCGTATTTGTCCACCGCCTGGCTTCTGGCAGCCTCATCGCCATCCGAGCACGCCTTTGCATTATCACCGAATGTCGCAATACACATTTCATTGATGCTTGCGTAGTCCTGATAGCCAAGTTCCTTCAGCTTGCGCATCTTGTAGGTGACAAGCTGATCACCCTTCATCTTTTTTGCGCCGGCATCATTGTCAAACACCTTGTCGCTCGGAATCATCGTGTAAATCATGACGATGACAATCGAGACAACCGCAAAAATCGACAGGATTGACTTCAGGATTCGTGTCAGTACATACCTCTTCATACTTCAATACCCCTTCGAATACGAAATGCGTCCTGAGGAACAATAAAAAATCCCCTCGCACTTGCTGTAAATTATAACATAAAACCTGTAAGACCGATGCATAACAAGAAAACGCTTTCGAAAAAATCCGCAAATATTTTTCATTCATGAAGAAAGAGGTTTTTCAAGGAGCTAAAAAAAGAGAGCCCGATTTTCTCAGACTCTCTTTCCTTACTCATTCAGGAACAGAAGTGATTACTCACCCTTCTCCCACTTCGCATATGCCGCATCATAATCCGCGCTGGTTACGATGTCGCTCTGCAGCTGCATTCCCTTGTACTTGTACTCTGTCATACCGCAGACACTGTAATAACGTGTGAACGGAACAACATGGGAAACACGTACGCTTCTGGTGTTGGTGCTGGTCGGGATGTAGAATGCATGCTTGACCAGGCAGGCGTCAGCCTGTGCGAATGCCTTGTAACGGGCATCCATGTCATCAACGATCGCATCTGCTGCCTTGTAGAGCTTTTCATACTCAGCAAGTCCTGCGAGATCCTTGATGTCCTTATCCGTTGCTGTATCCAGCGGTGCATTTTCAAGACCCATGGCCTTCATGTAGTAACCGGACACCGGGCTGTAGATGTCAACGAATGTCTTCGGGTCAGCATAGTCCGGGCCCCATCCTGTGAAGGTGGAGATGTCATAGTCCATGGCTGCCGGATCGTTGTTTCTGTAAGCGATGTTGGTAACAGTG
>Ga0247608_10006026_pt1 | contig 12891 bp, 10 predicted proteins | sample 176DNAGHGlowgp2_FD_193490 | JGI IMG/M metagenome (GOLD analysis project Ga0247608, IMG submission 193490) | Sheep rumen microbial communities from Palmerston North, Manawatu-Wanganui, New Zealand - 1766 DNA GHGlow gp2 | ecosystem: Host-associated > Mammals > Digestive system > Stomach > Rumen ... | reverse complement strand
TTCAGTTATTTCAAATTCGTTATAAATTTCATTCTTTGACTTATTATACCAATTCTTTTCCATAAGTCATTCTCCTCCTTAAATTTCATATTACCATTTCATACTATTTAAAAATAAAGTATAAATCAACTTCCTCTTTTTTATAAATTAAATAATCACATTTTAACCTCCTTTAATTTATCACTTTAATAATTTTTCGTCAACGTTATTTTAGTTTATCGTACTGTATAAAAAAATGTTATCACAAAATTAATTTCTTCCTCTTGGCAACAAACAAAATACAAAAAAGACCTTTAAAAATACTCGAATCGAAACCCAAATATTTTTAAAAGTCTTGCTTCCTTTCATAAGGTTGCTAACCAGAAACTCGTACTGTTGATTAGCAAATTATAAGCTACTCCCTCTTAAATACATATGTACCTATGCTCTAGGATGTGTATTTCTATAAACATTCTTTAATCCTTCGTCTTGAAATTGCATATAAACTTGTGTTGATGAAATATCAGAATGTCCAAGCATAGATTGTATTGCTTTTAAATCAGCACCATTTTGCAATAAATGTGTTGCAAAAGAATGTCTTAGAACATGTGGTGTAATTTCTTTTGTAATATGTGCTTGTTCTTTATAATACTTAACTATCTTCCAAAATCCTTGTCTTGTTAATCTCTTTCCATTAATATTAACAAATAATGATTTAACACTTTCATCTTTTATTAAATATGGTCTAGCTTCTTCTACATAATCTTTCAAAGCTTTTAATGACATTGTTCCTAAAGGAATGTTTCTTTGCTTTGTACCAGTTTTGCAACTTACGTATGCTTCTTCAAAGTTAACATCCTCTAAATTTAATGAAATGATTTCTGTAACTCTCATTCCTGTTGCATATGCAAATTCAAGCATTGCTTTATCTCTAATTCCTTTTAAATCAACATTTTGAGGTTGTTCTAAAAGTAATTCAACTTCTTTTGCTGTTAATATACTTGGCACTCTTTTTTCAATTTTTGGTGCTTGTATATTGTTTGTTGGATCTACTAAAACTTTTTTTGTTCTTACTAAATATTGATAAAAAGATCTAATAGATGCTAAATTTCTTGAAACTGTAGATGATTTTTTCCCTATTTCTTGTAAATAATCTAAATAATCTTTTACTTCCTTTTCATTTACTTTTGTATATTCAATTTGATTTTCTTCAACATAACTTTCAAATTGAGTTATATCTCTTCTATATGATTGAAGTGTATTATCAGATAATTTTTTATCATTTTGAAGAAAATTCAAAAATAATTTTATTTGTTCATTCATTTCTCCATAGCTCCCTTACTTTTTATTATTTAATACTTTTTACAATTTACATAAACTATATAAGTTATATCAAATTTTTTATGAAAAGTAAAGAGTATTTTCAATATTTTTTAATTATATTTTTAATGATACATACATATTAAACCGCTTGAAATAAAAGCCTCTATAAATGATGCGATTACCATTGGAATTATAAGAATTAAGCATAATAATGTATGTCTTGCAATTTCACCCTTTATACCAACACCTTTATTATCCTTTATAAGCGTCCTATATAGCTTTAAAGCACTTACATTTAGCATTAAAATAATAGGTATGATGATTATATTCTGTAAAAAAAGTGAAGCTAAAGAAAAAACAATTCCGATTTCCTAGGCCTAAACTAGAAATAATTGCAGAAATTGTATATCCTATGCAAAACCCTTTGTATGCTGTAATGATATATATCAAAGGTATTCCAATTATAGTAGAACCTGCAAGCCAAATGATTGCTATTATTTTTATATTTTCAATAATTGATATTTGAATCAACTTAAACTTATCTACTTCATAATTTTCATTTTTTATTGTATCGATAAAGCTATTAATGTATCCACTTATTTCAGTTTTGCTTTGTTCGTTTGAATTATTTATAAGAATTACCCCTACCATAACGCCAATTATAAAAATAATTGATAAAACTAAATAATCCTTTAAATTACAACTAATATGCTCTATTAGAACTCTTTTGACATCTCCTAAATATTTTGTTTTGTATCTTGTTTTCGTTCTCATATGTTCCTCCACATCACTAGTAATAGCAATGTTTTCAAAGATTATTTGAATTACAGCTATTACTATATTTAACTTGTTAATGTGTATTCACATACAAAAAAAATATGCACACTAAGTTAACTTTTTATTTTTCCATAATCATTATTGGTTTACAGAATTCCACGTTTTGTAATATGTGGATAATGTGGATAACTCTGTGGATAACTGATATGACTGCGTTTCATTTTGTGAGTTATCCACAGGTTATTATTGTATCTTTTTATGAAAACTTTACATCTTGTTTGCATAATTTTTTCTACATTTTTTCTGGCATTTGAATTCCAAGTAATCCTGCACCTATTTTTAAAACTTCTCCTACTGCGTAAGTTAAAAATACACGTGCTTCTTTTATTTCTTCATCATCTACTATTACCTTATTACCATTATAAAATGTGCTATATGCTTTAGCTACATCTATTAAATATCTTGATAATATTGATGGTTCATTCTTGTCAGTAACTTGAATTAAAATATCTTCAAAATTATAAATTAGTTTTAATACATTTTGAGAATCTACATCTAGTAAATGTTTTGCATCCACATTATTTAATACTTTACCAGATTTTATATCTTCTATACTGTATCCAGCTTTCTCAATAATACTCTTTGTACGAACATAAGTATATTGTACATATGGTCCTGTTTCTCCTTGGAAATTTAAAATTATATCCCAATCAAAAATTTCATCTTTAATACGATTGTTTGACAAATCATTGAAAATTACAGCACCTATACCTACTTTTTTTGCTATATCCTCTTTGTTCTCCAAATCAGGATTTTTTTCTTCAATAATTTTTTGTGCTCTTTCTATTGATTCATTTAATAAATCTTCTAGTTTTACAACAGTTCCCTCCCTTGTTGACATCTTACCTGTTGGTAATAACACCATACCAAATGGAACATGTTCTAATCCATTAGTATATTTTTCATCTATGCCTAATAATTTTGCTGTTTCAAAAACTTGTTTAAAGTGGAGTGCTTGTTCATAAGATGTTACATACAAAGCTTTGTCAAAATCATATGTTCTTGCTCTGTATAAAATTGCTGCTAGATCACGTGTTGCATATGTTGTAGAATCATTTGATTTTTTTATAATTATAGGCGTATTTATTCCTTTGTCTTCTAAATCTATAATTTTTGCTCCTTGTGATTCTTCTAATTTTCCAGATTTTTCTAATAAATCAATAATTTCTTGCATTTTATCAGAGAAAAAAGCCTCTCCATTCCATGAATCAAAGTGGCAATCTAAAAGATTATACACTTTTTCAAATTCTTTTAAACTTAGCTCTTTGAATCTCTGCCATAACTGAACACAATATGGATCTCCATCTTCTAATTTTTTAAAATTATTTCTACATCTCTCAAGAACAGCTTCATCTTCCTTGCATAAATTGTTTATTCTAACATATATTTCCATCATTTGATTTATTGGATCTTTTTCGATGTCATATTCATCTTTCCACATTGTATATCCCTCAATCATTTTTCCAAATTGAGTTCCATAATCGCCTAAATGATTTATACCAGTAGTGTTATATCCTAAATATTTATAAATTTTATATAAGGCTCCACCTATAACAGTTGAACGCAAATGTCCTATATGGAATGGCTTTGCTATATTAGGTGCAGAATAATCAATTACAATATTTTTTCCATTTCCAATACTTGATTTTCCAAGTTCACTATTTTGCTCTATTTCTTTTATTACAACTTCAGCTAGCTTGTTTTTATTAACAAAAAAGTTCAAATATCCTGACACAACTTCAACTTTTTCAATTACATTATTATCTAAAGCAATTTTATTTTTTATTTCCTCTGCAATTATCATTGGAGATTTTCTTAACTCTTTTGCTAATTTGAAACATGGAAATGCATAATCACCATTTTGTGAATCTTTTGGCACTTCTATAAAAGAATATAGGTCTTCACTGTTTAATTCAACAGTTTTTGCAATTGCTATTGCAATTTCATTTTTAAAATCTAACATATTTTTTCCTCCTTTTTTAAACGCAAAACCTGCCTCTATGGAACATACATCAAAAAAGACAATAAGATTAAAAATCTTATTGTCTAAAGGTGCATATATTTTAGCACGGTACCACTTTAGTTATTTTTACTTATCATAAAAATCCCTCTAATCTTCGTAACGTGAAGTAACCGTACCATCATACTTTATTCTAATTTCCGACAGTCCCTAACAAGTTCTTTTCATATTAACTTTCACTGTTGGCTTCCACCATTCCCAACTCGCTTTAGCTTCCATTAATATTACTCTCTCGTATTTTCAGTTTAATATTATGTCTATTATATTAACACTAAACATCCAATTTGTCAACACATTCTAATTCTCTTGATTTTCAGAATCTCCCTCTGTTAATCCAGAATTATCATCTTGTCTCTGATTTGGTTCATTTTCTTCTTGTTGTTGACTTTCTGTATTTACATTATCTTGAACATTATCTGTAGTTTTTTCTGAATTATCACTCTCTTGATTCTCGTTTTGTTTTTCTTGATTATTGTTATTCTCATTTTGAGTTGTATTATCTACCTGTTGATTATTTTGGCTAGTTTCATTATTATTATTCTCTTCATTATTGTTCTTCTCTTCGTTTTTTGCTTGTTCTTTATTTTCACTTGATATAGCATTTTGTTTGCTTTTTTCGATTGCTTGTATGTTTTTCTCAGCTAATTCTTTTGCTTTAGCATCTAATATACCAAGTTTTTTATTTTCCTTTTTATCTTCTTCTGTTGTTTCAAGAATTTCTGCTTCATCATCATCTTCTACTGTATTCACACTAGAATTTGAATTAGTCTTCTTTTTAGATTTATCAAAATCATTTAATATATTTTTTTTAACTTTTTTTATTTCCACATACATACATTCATCAGTATCTGAAACTATACTACTGCCAGTTTCATTACTAGATTCATTTACGTCTGCAGTCTCTATTACAGCTTGTGTTTGTTCTATATTTTTAGCGTTATTTACATATCTATTTGTTAGAAAAATTATAACTGAAAACATTACTAAAAAAAATACTATTAAAACTTTATACATCAATTTCATTGTTTGTGCTCCTATCATTTGTTTTATTTATCTATAGTTTATCTATCTGTTGGAAATTATATCATTCAAATATTTACACGTCAATTGATATATAAAATTATTTTGTTTCAAATTAATATTTTATCAACAAATAAATTGCCAATACAATTTCTGAAATCAATATAACTGGAAATCCTATAAAAAATCTAGGCTTTTTTGTTTTATGTCTGAACATATACATTCCAGCAATACCACCAATACCTCCACCAAGTAGTACTAATGAAAGTAGTGTCTGTTCTGGAATTCTCCAAGCTCCTCTTTTAGCTTTCCATTTATCGATACCCATTGCTGCAAATGCTATTAAATTTATTGCTAAAATGTATAATAATATTCTAGTTAATCCAATATTCTCAATTATCGTCATATAAAAACCCCTTTCACTTTTATAACAAATATTATACTCCATTATATCTAAAATGTAAATTATAAAGTATAATTTTGACTTTTTATGTAAATTATGGTATAATGTCTGCATAGGTTTACCCTATTTTATATAGATTTCCCTGTTTTACACTTTTACGTGTTAATATAAAGACATATTAAACAAGGAGGAATCAAAATGATTCACGGAGACAATTCAACAATTCACAGCACAAGACCCTCAGACATGGACAAGGCAGTTGAAAATGCTAAATCAATCAAGCTTTCTTTGAACAAAATGTTTAGAGATGAACTTTTATCGAGATTAGCAGTCTTTTTAGACAACTGCAATCCATGTTGGCTTTCAGAAATGGATGGTTGCACCATAAAATTAAAAGCCAAATTCGTTAAGAGCAAGAAAACTGCAACAAGAATTATAACAAAGGTTATAATTGGAGATTACGGTTTTAATATTTCTCCTGACGAGTTAATCAAAACAGCGTATAGCAAATATTCAATGACACCTAGAAATAGCTTTTCTTTGTCTGATGAAGATGTTTACGTTGGCTTAACAGGTGCTTACAGTCTTTTAATTAGCCAAATTGAAGACGGCGACAAAATTGCTGGACTCACTTTAAAGTACTCTTGGTTTGGCAGAGCACAGCTTGCGCTTGATCTCCAGTAATCAATTAAAGCCCCGGGATTCGGGGCTTTTTTCTTTTTATTTAATTTATTTTTAATTGATTTTATCCCCATGTTGTAAACAAACTCATTTGATTACTTTCAGTCATTCCGTCAAGTAATCCTACACCTTTCATGGTTTCAATTGCAACCTTACCAACCTTAGAACGTATTTTCAAGTCTTCAATAGATGAGAACTTTCCTTCTTGTCTAGCATTATAAATATTTTCAGCATCAATTGGTCCAAGACCTGGAATACTGTCTAATGGTGGACGAATACCATCTTCTTCCATCAAAAATTTTGAATTATGTGATTTATATAAATCTATTGGTAGGAAATTTATTCCTCTTTCATACATTTCTAAAACTAATTCCAAAACTGGATACATTTCTTGGTCCTTGTTTGATGCTCCGTTTCCAGCAAGTTCAATTTCTTTCATTTTGTTCTTAACACGTTCTTTTCCATGACACATAATTTCACTATCAAATTGCTTTGCTCTAATTGAAAAATATGCTGAATAATATGCTTTTGGAATATGAACCTTAAACCATGCAATTCTAAAAGCCATTGTTACATAAGCAGCCGCATGGGCTTTTGGGAACATGTATTTAATTTTTTCACAAGATTTTATATACCAATCTGGAACATCATGTTCCTTCATCAACTCTTTATACTCTGCCCATTTTGCTGGGTCTTTCAACGCTTTTCCCTTACGAACTGTTTCCATTATTTTAAATGCAGGGTTTGGTGGTAATCCTTTTTTAATTAAGTAAATCATAATATCATCCCTACAACAGATTGCCTCATTTAATGTAACTGTTCCTTCTTGAATTAAGCTTTGAGCATTGTTTAACCACACATCTGTACCATGTGATAATCCAGAAATACGAATCAATTCGTCAAATGTTGTTGGTTTTGTATCAACAAGCATTCCTCTAACGAATTTCGTTCCAAATTCAGGAACTCCAAAGCTTCCTACAGGTGATTTTATTTGTTCTGGTGTAAGCCCTAATGCCTTAGTTGAAGAGAAAATTGACATTGTTTCTTGATCATCTAATGGAATTTTATGTGGATCAACTCCTGTAATATCTTGAAGCATTCTTATAATTGTCGGATCATCATGCCCTAGAATATCCAGTTTCAATAGGTTTTGGTCTATTGAGTGGTAATCAAAGTGTGTTGTTATAATGTCTGAATTTGGATCATCTGCGGGATGTTGAATTGGTGTGAATTCGTAAATTTCTCTTCCTTTTGGAACAACTATAATTCCGGCCTGGGTGTTGTCCTGTTGTTCTTTTTATTCCTGTACAGCCTTGAGATAATCTTGAAATCTCAGCTCTACTTACTGGTACACCTCTTTCTTCAAAATATTTTTGAACATATCCGGTAAGCTGTTTTATCAGCTACTGTACCAACTGTTCCAGCTTTGAATGTAGTTCCTTTTCCGAAAATTACTTCTGTATATTTATGGGCCTTCGCTTGATATTCACCAGAAAAGTTTAAGTCGATATCAGGCTCTTTGTCTCCATTGAATCCAAGGAAAGTTTCGAACGGAATATCCATTCCATCTTTATCATATTTTTCACCACAAACAGGACAATTTTTATCTGGCAAATCAAATCCATTTTTATACCCATAATCTGTAAAATCAGAATGCTTACAATTTGGACATCTATAATGTGGTGGAAGTGAATTAACCTCTGTAATACCTGTCATATTGGCAACAAATGATGAACCAACTGAACCTCTGGAACCTACCAAGTATCCGTCTTCATTTGACTTCCACACTAGTTTTTGAGCTATAATGTACATTACGGAGAATCCATTTTTAATGATTGAATCAAGCTCTTTGTCTAGTCTTTCTTGAACAATTTGTGGCAGAGGATCACCATATAATTCATGTGCTTTGCTATAAGCTATATCTTTAATTGTTTGTTCACAATTGTCGATATAAGGTGGACATTTTTCTGGTGATATAGGGCTAATTCTTTCACACATATCAGCAATTTTATTTGTATTTTCTACAACAACTTCATATGCTTTTTTCTCTCCTAAATATTGGAATTCTTTAAGCATTTCTTCAGTTGTTCTTAAATATAATGGTGCTTGCTGATCTGCATCTTCAAAACCTTGGCCAGCCATTAAAATACGTCTATATACTTCATCTTGAGGATCCATAAAGTGAACATCACATGTTGCAACAACTAATTTACCTAGTTTTTCTCCTAAATCAACAATTTTTCTATTTATATCTTCTAACGCTCTAACATCTGGAACTGTACCATTTCTGACCATAAACATATTATTTCCATTTGGCTGAATTTCCAAATAATCATAATCTGAAGCAATTCTTTCAATTTCTTCATCAGTTTTTCCTGCTACAATTGCCCTATATAATTCTCCTGCTTCACAGGCACTTCCCATAATTAAACCTTCTGAGTACTTTTTATATAGTGATTTTAAAATACGAGGTTTTCTATAAAAATAATCTAAATGTGAGATTGATACAAGCTTATATAAATTCTTTAATCCTACGTAATTTGTTGCTAAAATAATAGCGTGATAAACAGGAAGCTTTTTATACATTTCTTTTGATTCATCTTTATCTGTTACAATATCAATGTCATCAATAGTTTTAGCCCCTTTCTCTTTCAACATTCCCATCATTACATTTAAAACTTTAACTGTTGTATCAACATCATCTAAAGCCCTGTGAGCTACTTCAACTTTGATACCTAGCTTATCTGCAATAAATCCTAATTTATATTTAGTGAATTCAGGAAATAATACCTTTGCCATTCTCAAGGTATCCATATATGTATTATTTAGTTCATACCCTAGTAAATTTCCATGGTATTTTAAGAATGGAATATCGAAATCTGCATTATGCGCAACTAGTACTGAATCTCCAACAAATTCCAAGATTTTTGGAAATACTTGGTCAATTGTTTCTGCGTCTTTTACCATTTCATCAGTTATATGTGTAACTTCCACAACCTCTGGTGGTATTGGCTTTTCTGGATTTACAAAGCAACTAAATGAATCAATTACTTCTCCATTCTTAACTTTCATAATTCCAACTTCAGTTATTTTATCAGTTCTAAATGATAATCCTGTTGTCTCCAAGTCTAACACACAGTATGTTGTATCTATATCTTGTCCTTTTGAGCGAGCTACTATTGGAGTTTTATCAGGACATAAATATGCCTCCACACCATAAATTACTTTCATGTCTGGATTATTAAACCCTAATAATTTATGTGCTTCTGGAAACGCTTGAACAACACCATGATCAGTTATTGCAATTGATTTCATTCCCCATTTCATTGCTCTTTTTATCAAATCTTTTGCTGATGTCATTGCATCCATTTGACTCATCTGAGTATGCATGTGCAACTCTACTCTTTTTACAGGACTTTCATCTTTTCTTGATACTTTCTTCATTCCTGATGTTTCTATAACAACATTTGCAATTGCTCCTAATTCCTTTGCAAATGGATCAAATTGAACATTTGCTGATACCTTTACTCCTGCAGCATCTTTTAATCTTTTAATTATTTGCTTGCTGTCCTCTGGTTTAGCAAATATTTTACATGTAATTGTGCTGCTTCCATCATATACATCAAATGGAATTAAAACTTTTCCTGTTTTTAATTCTCTCGTTTCTCCCATATTTACGATTTCACCATCAATGCATACTTTTCCTGTATCTACTGACAAATCAACTATTTTAAGTAATGGATCTTTTATGTTTGCGTTTCTTCCATATATTAATGGAGATGGTCCATCATCTTCTGGTGGCGGTTCTGGCATTGGTGGAGGTGGTGGCATTGGTGCACTTTGATTTGAAGTATTTGCTGAATTACTTGCTCCATTTCCAGCTTGACCAACTGTACCATTTTCGCCCTGTCCTGAATTTCTTCTAGCCAATAATTCTTGCTCACGTGCTTCAACTCTTTTTCTCTCTTCAGCCATTGCTTCTTTACGTTGTTCAACCGCTTCTGCATTTGCTCTTCTAATAGCCTCTTCTTCAAGTCTTCTAGCATTTTCCTTATATTCTTCAACTCTTTCTTTTGATTCGTTATCAAAGTATTTTATTTTAAATCTTTTACCATAAATGTTAAAAATAACTTCAGAAAAAGTATTATCAATTCCTCTTGCATATAATATTTCGGCACCTTTTAGTTGCAAATTAACTTTTATAGTATTATCATCTTCCAACTCAACTTCAGAGTTTCTTAAAATTGCTTTAACTGATGGATATTTGTATGACATATAATTTATAATATCTTGCCATTTTGATACTACGTCCACTTGAATTTCTTCTGTATAATCTATTTTTACAATTACTACTTCAAACTTAAATCTTTCAATCAAAAAAGCTTCAAAATTGTGAACATCTTTAATGTCTACTAATTTATCTGATTGAAGTAAAATCTCAAATCTATTAGTCTTTTTATATAAATTAACCTTTTTTATAACTGCTTTTCTAAGACTTCCACCATTTTGAAAGTCTGCAAAGACTTCTTCTATTAGCTTTTCAATAACATTGCTCATTTTTCATCCGACTTCCTTTTTCGCTTTTAAACTCTGTATTATATTTTATATGAATTCAAATGGTTTTTCAATGATTTGTTATACATAAAACTTGGAAATTTTCAGTTTTCCAAAGGGTTGACATAAACAATAGGTTATGATATAATTATCTTACTTTAATTATATATTACTTATTTTAAGGAGGAAAATACTAATGAACTACATAGTTGTACTCATTTTGTTAATCCTATCGGCATGTGCCCTTTATTTTGCTTTTAAGAACTTTGTTTGCAACAAATCAGAACATTTTCTAACAGAGTATACCAAAAACTTTAAAGAATATGAGAAAATTTTGATTTCTGATTATACTGATTTATCTATTAATGTTTATGATATTTTTCCTGATATCTTGAAACATAATGAAAGCTGTGTTGCAAACTCAAGTGCAGATTTGCGGAAATTCTTTATAGGTATAGGTTATGAAATCTATAGTTTTTCTTTTCTTTTAAATAAACTATCATTAATAGATTTTAATCTATATGGAATTTTTGAAAACAATTTCGAAAATATAAAAAGGACATCTTTCTACAAAGGTGAACCATTTAGAGAAGAAGATTTTAAAAGCTAAATAACAAAAAGAGATGATTGGTAATCATCTCTTTTTTGTTATTTAACGATTTTTTTATAATATTTGCTAATAAAATAAGTTTCAACAAGTAACAATGCTGTAGAAGTAATTGCAGCTCCTATAACATCACTTGCAAAGTGTGCACCTAGGTAAATTCTACTTACAGCAACACAAATTGGAAGTAAACCTAAAACTATTGATATAGCTAGTTTTACATTTTTTTGTAATTTAGATCTCATAACAAAGAAAATCAAAATTCCATATAAAGTAACAGCAGCCATTGTATGACCACTTGGGAAACTAAAAGATTTTTCTTCAACCAATCTTCTTACTTCTGGTCTTGGTCTTCTAAAGATTGGCTTAATAACAATATTTACTATTGTTGAAATTGCAACGCTTCCAAAAATTGTTCCAGCTATTTTTTTATTCTTCATAAAAACTAAAAGCGCAACGCATGCTGAAACAACAAATAATGTACTTGCTAAAAATGTAAATACTTTATACATATTATCTAGGAAAGAATTTGTGTTACGAGTTACTAAGTTGTAAACTCCATCATCAAATTCAACAATACCACCATTTTTTATTAAAACCATTATACCAACTAATGCTACAACTAAAATTCCAGCTAATATAAAATTTAAATATTTTTTCATATTTTTCTCCTTACCTATGAGACATTTTAACTCCGTCCCCAAATGTCTCATTTACTTTTTCTTGAACACAAATTCCCTTTGAACAACAAAGTTCACCATAAAGATTACCATATCTACAATTACTTTTATTCCAGTTAAATCAATACCAATTCTTCTACTAAAATATGTTACTCCGAATGCTGAAACAAACATTTGAATTATAACCAACATTGCATATTTTACATATGAGCTTTTGGTCATATTTTTAAATACAATTTTTGCATTTATCTTAAAGTTATATAGAGATGATATTACTCTCGCTGAAATTGTTGCTAATAAAATTTTGGTTTTATCATCCAAATTGATATTAGTAAATATATTTATAAATAAACTAAACAATATTATATCTATCACAAATGCGCTTAGTGAAGAAAAAATATATTTTGCAAATAATTTATAAATCATTAATGAATCTTTTATCGGATTAAATTTGCTTGTTTGATTTTTCTCTATGTAAATTGTTTTTATAGGAATTTCTTTTATTTCTATGTTATTTGTTTTACAATCAATTAATACATTTGTTTCATATTCATATCTTTCCCCAAAAGTTGATATAAATTGTTTTACTAAATCATTTCCCATTGCACGTAAACCTGTTTGTGTGTCTTTTATTTTTATTCCTATGAATAGTTTAAATATCAATCTTGTAATTTTATTTCCATATTTGCTTTTCTTTGGAACATCTTTTTCATCAAAATTTCTAGCTCCTAAAATCAAGCAATTTTGATTTTCTTTTAATGCTTTAGCACAATTAATAACATCATCTATA
>Ga0247608_10006024_pt1 | contig 12893 bp, 16 predicted proteins | sample 176DNAGHGlowgp2_FD_193490 | JGI IMG/M metagenome (GOLD analysis project Ga0247608, IMG submission 193490) | Sheep rumen microbial communities from Palmerston North, Manawatu-Wanganui, New Zealand - 1766 DNA GHGlow gp2 | ecosystem: Host-associated > Mammals > Digestive system > Stomach > Rumen ... | reverse complement strand
CCGGTGAGTATAGGGCTGCCCTCTGTCAAGCATTTAAATTTTAACAATTTGTAAATATTTGTGCAAATATTTTGTTAATTATGCGTAAACAAATACACCAGCCGGTATAGCTGGTGTATCGAAAATGAGGAGAGATAATTATTCATCCCTAATTGAATAACATGATCATCTTATCATATGTTTACAGTTAGTAATATAGCTGTTTACAATATCGCCAATATCATTAGTTTGATAAAATACTTTATCAGCCACAAAATACCAATATATCTTTTTTGTTAGCTTGTTTACCGGACGAGCAATATTTGTATAACAATTATTCAATTCAACTGCATCCGGTGAAAAAATAATATCTTCTTCAGGCTTTTTAATGTCTGTTGTTTTCATGTGTATATATGTATATGTACCATGTTCATCATCATATATATCAGCCTGTAAAATATGATCATCAAACATTATAAAGTATGTAAATACAATATCATTCTTATTGTTCTTATACCTCAAATGAGGGTATATTGCTAATTCCCAATCACCCCCCGTTATCATCTTCAACTTCGGATTATCGAAAGCAAAGTAAACATCTGAAGGTTTATTTTTACTAGGGGAATCAGCATATTCAACTGCAACACGCAAATCAGAATCACCATATTCATATACATCAATATCACCCTTCTTCATTTGCTTTACATGCTTCAAGCCCATTTCCGAGAAATACAAACAAAATCGTGATACTGTATTAGCACACATGAAGATTTTTACATTATCCCTATCACGGACAATTGTACTTACAGTATTCATAAATAATACAAATTCATCATTGAGATATACACCACGAGTTATGAATTCATCGAACAATATAGTTGTGACATCACTATAACTATTTCCTTTGTCATGCTCCCATTCACTCAAAGCAAATGCAAACGCAAACGGTTTTGAATCGGTAACAATCTTGTTTAATTCCTTATCAAAATAAGCTAAATACCATGCTGCCGATAAATATATAATTCGATCATATTTACCCTTGCTTAATCGCTTGATTATATTTTCTCTTTTACCATTACAAGATAATGAATTAAAATATGTTTGCGCCCTTTTGCGCTTAAAATCTTCAGCCCATCGCCTTATAACAGCAAGCTGTTTATTTTTTTCAAAATACTGTTTTAATGCATATTCTAAAACACTATAGGTTTTACCATTCGATCTTTCGCCGAAGATAACATTATATCGACAATTCTTTTTTAAAATGTTTATCAGCTTATAGTATTTCATTATTAAACCCTCGTTAGATCAATAGCAAGATACCCACGTTTATCATCACAAGATACATATATTTTTAATACTTTTAATGTTAAAGCATTATATGTCAACTCACCCTTATCTTTTACTGTAGTATAATAATCGCCATTAATATACAATTTTATGCTGTCAAAATCACTAATATATTCAATAATATCTATTAATCTCATTTATTTCACATCTTTCAATTCGTTATAGTGTATATTGCCCATTATCGAAGTTCTTCCAATTTATCACATAGCTTGTTTACAGCTTCCGTACATGCCTTGATGGCTTCCCTGTTTTCTGTGTTTGCCTTATCATACAATGCAAACATTCTTTCAACATTCTTGTTATTCTGATCGATCATGTATTTGCAGAACCATCCAAGACCAATACATGCAACGATTGGAAACCCTAATGTACTTATCATTGAAGGAATATCATTCATTTTATTTCACCTCTTAAGATAGCATTAACACATGCCTGTACACGATTATAATTAAATCCAGCCTTTGCCAAATTGTTACGTCTTGCCATGCCGTTGCCATACCTTCCTGCAATACAATCGCGTGCAGCTTTGATCTCCTCTGCTGTATATTCAGGTTTTTCAACAACAACCGAACCATAATCAAAAAGATTACATTCCCCCCAAAAATTCCAAGATGAATTCAGATCAGATTCTACAACACCATATGCATGCCCCTTTGCTTCTCTAACTTTACCATTGCCAACATAAACACCAATGTGATTTTTCTGCTTCTCTGTACCCTTAAATACAAGGATGCCTTTTTTATCAGGCATTGTACTGATCGGTCCTTTTTTAGTTGCCTTGATATAAAACATGTTTGCAGAATAATCCTGTTCCTTATTATATTTAGGTACAGATGTTAGAGATTCTGACCATAATGCGCCTTTGATCAATCCTGCACAATCATGTACTCGCTTGCCATACTGTAAAGAAAAATCCTTTGCTGTATAGTATTTAGGATATTGCGCTTTTTTGGATTTATAAAGAGCTTCAGATGCAACCTGTCCAAAGCATCCGAACCAATATGGTTTTCCTAACTGTGCCTTAGTATAATCAAGTAAGAATTGAATGTTTTTCATATTTATATCCTCCTTTAATTAGATAATAACATAAACAAAAACACCTTCATATTATTTCACATCTTTCAATTCGCTATAATGTATGTAAGCATTACAGCATAAATTATGAATGTATAAAGCGGCATTAAAATGTAATAAATCACAAATGCCATCAATTTGATGAACACACGATTTACAAGTTTTTTCATTAACAACATACTTAATAACTGTTTTTCCATCCTTAATCATTTTGTGTATATTACTCCCTTCAAATAATCTCTATAACCAGCTTTATCATCAAAGTTATAATCACCCTTTTCAAGATGAATACCCGATAAAGATATATATTCATAGTCTTGCCCCCAATAATCTATTACATGACCAATCTGAACATCATCAATATAACCATGAATTAACTTGCCTGTATAATCGGGTGGTATATACAACCCAATTTTAAATGCTTCAAATACACCATCACCATACTTATTTTTTAAATATGGTATTGCCTTTTCTTTATTTACACCAGCAACAGTCATGTGTAAATTATCTTCAGCATCGAGATATAAATATCTCTTTGCACCTAATGTTTTAAATTTCTTATATGTGCCTTCATAATCCCATACACCCAAAGGCTTTTTTACTCCCTTTATTGTAGCCGGTTCAAGATCATCATAATTCAAATTGTATTTCTTGCACATTCTTTGTAATTTGCGTTTACATTCCGTATTATATGAATCTATATATGCTTTATGTTTTTCGATATTTAAACACTTGATTGAATCAGTATCAGAATATATATAGTCATCCTTAAATTCACAAATACCGCGCCATAAATTCGCCCTTGCATATGCCGTACAAAAAACACCCCAAGGATAAAATAAGAACCGTTTCATTGATTTATTATACTTTTCAATGTCCTTCTTTATGTCCGCTGGTTCAACTTTCCATTGATCATCCTTGTAAACAATATCGGGCTTACTAATTGCCGTAACCATCATACCAAAAACCGAATTGATTAAAGCCTTTGCATTTAAATATTCTTCTTCTTTACCAACTACATTTTTTAATTCCGTCTTATCCTTATATAACTTAATGATACTTTCAATTATCGGCTTAGGTAAATAACCTCTTTTGTATATTCTGAAATTCTTAATTACCTTTTCATCATAGTGATAAACCTTGTTTATTATTTTCCAATCAACATTAGTTGTGGTTGTTAATATCTTATCAGCCCTTACAACACGCCCATTATCAGCTAAAACCCGTTCTTTAATATAGCAATGAGATGTAGATATGTAATGTTCATTTATGTATTTACTTTCCACACCCGATAGCATCACATCAAAAACACAACAATAATTTTTTAAATAATAATTCAATTCATCATCATTCTTTATATCAACTAATTGTGCTTTACTCATTGGGTACATTTCCGACAATAAAACATATGGATATGATGAAGTAAAATCAATCGAAGAAACATTATATAAAGTTTTCATACTATGTATATTTGAAGGATGAGTAAATCCACCTTGAAAAGCCCTAACTAATTGTTTGTATTCATTCTCATTTGCAATTGTTAATGCTTGCATCAATGTTCTATATTCTTGATTAACTTTTCTTTGTTTCTTACTGCCCCCAGCATATAAACAATTATGCCTCACATACCGCCGACAATACCCGGTTGCGGTCAATGGTATATTCACAATTGATTTTTCTTTCAATACACATTCTTGAATATATGCAACAACAACAAATACATCAAGCATACAATAATTAATTTCTGTATCACTCATTGGTGTGATGGGCGTACGAATTAATGAATAATCGAGATCACCAACAGCTTTATTCATTTTATATATTCGCAATTGCTCCGATAGCTTTTCAAGTGAATAGTTAGTTAATATATATGTACATCTAAATTCAATGTTGCTTGTGGTAATTGCGTATATAGGTTTACGCGCTGAAATACAAAACACTTTATGCCATTTAAGCAACTTGCGTATAAATTGAAATTCAAATGCGAGATTATGAACCCAAATAATAACACGCGAATCACCCTTGTTTATTTTTGCAATCTTATTAAATGCCGTGATTAAATCTTCAATAGTCCTCCCAAAAACAAACGCACCATCAATACAGAATTGCCAACAGTACAAAAGAGAATGTTTTACAACATTCTCATTTGCTGGTTTATTCATAATAAATGCATCAATAATATTAGCAATTTGCCTTGATTCATCAAATGTTTCTTCAAACTGATTGCCATACATCAATCGAAGATCATTATATAATTCATCTATCGGATAACCACTAGTTAATGAAAACTTTAACCCCTTTATTTTCTCAAGATTTTCAGAATCAAAAACCCTTATGGTTAACCCGTTCAAATAATTATATAAAGATATATCTTTGTATGATTCATCTATTTCATCTTTCCATGATGAAGTTTCAATATCGAATGAAATAATACTATTACTATAAACAGCTTTTTTACCTCGCGATGTACCGCGTCTTTTAGCCTTAGCAATCAATGAATCAAGATCATCAACAGAATAGATTTTATCATAGTCAAAAACAATCATGCTGCACCATTAATAATCATATTCATCATCATAAAATTCATCATCAAAATCATAATCAAATTCATTCAAAAATTCTTCTTGTTCCTGCTCGTATTTTTCCTGTTCATAATCTCGAATTTTAGTGATTATATCTTCTTCATCATCACCATTTAATGAAGCTATACCAGCCGTTTCAATCATACCCGACGAATCATAACCCAATGCATCGGGAATTCTTGAATGAGGACTTAACCCCAAAGATTCAAGATATTTTCTATATGCACTCCATGCCAATATACTTCTATTCTGTATATTAGCCTTAACAGCTTTTTCAACTAACTTTTTGCTTTTCTTGTTTAAAGGCCTTTCCCCCTTTGACCTTCTTTCGCTGTTAATTGCTCTTATTTGCTCCTTGATTAAATCTTCGGATGATTTACCATATAATCTTTCCTCGCGCATTTTACGCACTTTACGCGCCCCTTGAATGGTGCTTGTTTTCATCTTCATAAATGATTGCATCTCTTTCAACTCGTGATACAATTCATTTCGTGATTTTCCTTTAGCTGAAAAATGAGGGTCTTTTGTGGCATCTTTAGAAATGTAGTTTAAAGAATCAAGCGCAATGTCTGAAGATGCCCTATTAATATATTTGCGCGATTTATGAATTGCTCTACCATCATCAGTAATTACATTACCCACTTTAGCTTGATTTAACAACCGGTTCACACGCTTATTCGCTGTTAATGCAACTGTACGAACAGCCCTTGACATATCTCTTTGATTTAACTTTGATAAAACATCATCCGACAAATTTAAAATCTGTTCTACTGTCATACCATCAACATAAAAGCCCTTAGCCATTAATATCACCACCTTATAAATTTAATAAAGCCCCGTGAAAAATCACGGGGCTAACACACCCACCAAGTAAACTTACAACAAACTCTTTACCATATTAATAATCAATTCTCTATCTGTTTGGGAAAGATCATAGTAACAATGATTATAATACTTGCCATTTGTACCCTGATAAGAAGGAAATGATATAATTTCAAATTCCTTACCATCTGATTCTCTAACAACGTGCTTCAACATCATGCCGTAAATAGACACATCATTAATCTTCAGATCAAACATAACAATGTTCTCATTCTTGGTAGTCCTAACCTTAATAACTTCAAAATTTCTCTTAATTTCCATAATGTAAAATCCTTTCTATTTAGTTTGTGGGTGTGTATATATTTAAGATTCAATAGAATCCAAAATATCAGCTTTAAGAAGATCAGCAAACATATCAGCGAACATCTTATATGTCGTAGATTTTTCTCTTTCATCTTCTAACATCCTTTTTAACTGAACATTATCAGCTTTAAGATGATCATTTTCACGAATTAATTGACGATTCATAACACGCAATTCGTTATAACTTGATTTAAAAATTCTCATATACCCTCCTAACTCAATTAACTTAAATTAAACATACAATACAATATATAACAATGTTATTTAATTACAATTTTGTAAACTGAAAATATAACACATGTTATATTTTGAAATTAAAAACGGCACATAATAACATGCCGTTAAAAATATCATTCATCTGAAGCAGAATCAGAATTTGATGGTATCGGAGTATAACCACCACCACCAGCAACAGCTAAAACAAATTGTTGAGTATCAAAACCATTAGGAAACTGTTTAATAGATACATGTGGATTCTGATAAGTTTTAAAAAACCCATCCTGCAAATATAAATTATACCTTTTTTCTTGCCTCGAAATAACAGCATCAAGTGCTTTTAATTCAGTCTGAAAACTAGCTAATACATCAACATGCATATGTAATTCATATAACTTACCTGTAAAAATTATATCTCTTACAAAATAATATCTTCCGAATTGTGCTATCTTCGCATAATTACAAACACTTGCTATAGAATTATTAATTGCTTCAACTTTAATAATAGGATTAATAATCGAACACCCTTCACGCAATGTGCCATTTAAAACAATTAACTGTTCAATTTCTTTAGTAACAACTTTATCATCTGATTTATTTTTATATAAAATCAATTCCATTAGAATATTACACCACCTTTCAAAAGTGTTTCTAATTCATTACGTTCATTATCAGTACAAGGTATACCATCAAGATGAATCAATTCAACTTGAGTAAATCCCTTTAAATTACCCAAATTCATAGTTACATTTAATGTATTGCCCACAAACTTATTTAATTTATCGGGTACTGACATTCTAGGACGATTAATAATAATATATGGTTTTTGATAACTCATTAAACCAGCACTACCACCCATTGAACCCGATCTACTAATAGATGGCTTACTATTCAAAGCTGTATTTGCACCACTTGTTAATAATTGTGTTGCACCCATAGCTGTTAATGGTGCTGCACCAGTAGCTACACCAGCAACAGTAGTAACACCAGCACCAATAGCAGAAACAGCATTTTGTATTGCTCCACTAAAGTTAATAGCTGTTAACGGCACATTAGTAATACAAGAACCATTAAAAGAATATAATAAACCTTTTTTACCTGTTTCAATCATGGCACAACAACCGCCTGTCAAAACATCTATATGATATACAACATGAATCGTATCGTTCATCACATCATCGGGTGATAAATCTCTAAAACCTATGTACGGCAAATAAATAGATATATTTACATAAGGAGCATAATCTAAAAATGAACCAATATATTCAGATAAATTAATTGAGCCACAATCTAATTCAGTATATTGTGATGATATTTTACTCATTGATACATTAGTATTAATATTTCCAAATTTAACATTAGCACCACCTGATACTGTTGGATGAACAGGCAAAATACCTAATCCAATTATACAATCCATAGGATCAGCAAATAGCTTTTTAAAATTCGTATCAACATCAAAAATATCACTCCATAAATAAGTTCCCAAAGCATTTAATTGTGCTTCAGTACAATTATATAAAGTAATCATACCAGTACTAACAGCAGATAAAGATGGTAAAGGCGGTATAGTTGCTTTTTCAACTGAATCTATATCTTGTGTTTTATCACCATCACCACCACCAATTGTTGATGGTTCATCAACAATATATGGATCAGTATTACTATCAGGATCATAAATTATAAAAGACGCATCAGCATCAGGATTTAATTCTTTATATGCTTCAAAGTTAGCGACTAATTCAGACATAGTAAATCCCGTACCACCTAAATTAATCGTAGCCGGTTGGGCTTTATAGCCTATATCAATAGAATAAACACCACCCGGACGAACATTATATAATGGTACTGTAGAATTATTAACAGCTAAAGCATCATCATAAAAATCATATACATGTTCACCACTAACAGCTACACCATCATAATAATCATTTCTCGATGTACCCAATGTTTTATATGCTAACCTAAATGAATCAGCACCACTTGATGTAAATGGTATTTGCAACCTAATCCCTAATCCCATTGTATCAACCCATGCCAACATAGATACATGATGACCTGAAGTAATGGGTGTATGCATATCTAACTGTGTTTTATTATCACCATAACAAATGTTTGCCAATTCTAATAAATCAGCTTGTGATAATAATGAATATCGTTCTGCATTTCCTTGATATTCATGAATAACACCACCAGCCCTAGTTGCGATAGTATAACTATTAGGTAATGATTTTTCTTCAAATGTAGGAAAAATAGGAATCTTTACAACATTACCACTAGATAATATTATTCCTGTTACTAAATCCATTTTAACCTCCTAAATAAAAAGCCTAGTAAGTATATCTTACTAGGCTAATAATATTAGTTACTAATCATTTAGGCAATAAAGAATACAACAAAAGATTCATTAAGATCATTATAATAACCACTATCAACCTTATAGAAATAATTCGTAAATTCACCCTTTGGATTATAATTACTTGTTACCCGACGATTCAAATTAGTAATGCCCATAGCTTCATGGTCAAAAATAACACCAAGAATACCACTTACTTCAATAGTTTTAGTTGTATTTCCCACTTCAATAGTACCCTTAACGGCAGATGTACTAGCAAAAGAATAATCAACCCCTGAACCCTGCCAATAAGGCACTTCAGTAGCTTTAGGTAAAGCTGTAAATTCATCATGAAAAGTATCAGACTGAAGATACATATTAGCTGCAGTTGAAAAATCACCATGCAAAATAATATGCTGAAGATCAGAAGGCGTAAATCTAGGCATTTCACCTACATTAAACAAAGATGAAATCTTCCTCAATCTAATCATATATCTATTAATAATCATTGAAGCAAATCTAATAAATTCAGGTTTATACAAAGCTGTATCAACTGTAACTGATTCACTAAATGTATCATTATAAAGCTTCAACAAATTAACAGCCTTAACACCCGTCTTACCTGAATAATTATTATCAACAACACTAGGAAATTCTGCATTAATCGTCTGTAAAATCATGTTATTAATTGTTCTTTCAGCCAAAGCATCCATCTTTACAGTTAGCGATTTGTCAACATCATTCGTCAACATAGAAAAGAAACTATTAAGCTGACCGGCTGAAGTGAAAGCACTCTTTGCTTGAATATCAGCAATCGAAAGATCAACCTCAAATGTTGTTCGCTTATTAAAAAACTTTGAAGCAACTTCAGGCTTATTAAATACATTAGGATCATAAGAAGCCTTATCTACCAAATTCCAAGATTCATTTTCAGTAGCTTCAGGCAAAGCAGTTCCATAAATCTTTTCCATAACTGCTCCATACTCCCATGCATCCCTTTTAAGATCATTAAGAACACCATCATATTTACGATCAACAAAAACAACTCTTCCAATATGATCAACCAAAGTCTTAACATACTTATCATATGAAACGTTATCAAATATCTCTTTACCTATATCCACTATATTCTCAAGATTTTCAGCAACAACAACAGATTCACCAAGAATTTCATTAGTGATGCCATTAACTATTCCATATACCTGCTTAATATCCATATTAACCTCCTTAAGCCTTTCTAGCCATCTTACTTGTATTAGTTACTGATACAACATCATTGTTTATAGTAATAACTTTACTAATTGTATGAAGTGTTACAACAGCACCATCAATTGTTGCTTCACAAGCACATGGTGAAATATTACCCATACCCGCAATAATAACCAACTTACCTGAATTAACAGCTTCAATAGCATTATTACTAGCCCCATCAATAGTTGTTGTGGTAGAACCATCAAAACCATTAAGATCAATTACCGCATAACCATTCATATATAAACCTCCTAATTTAATATATTTTACTTTTATCACACAATTGTTCTTTTTGCAACTAATTGTACTAATAATTGTACATTAACCAAACTTAATATACCCAACCTGACCAACCAAATTATCAGTACCATCAGCTATATATTTAATAATAACTTCATTATCATCATCACTAAAATCAGTACAACAAAATATTAATCCACCTGTTCCCTTACGAATATTATCACCACCAACATTAGTTGATCTATAAACAGATGGCATAAAAGCCCTTAATACATTATTAACTGTTATATATGATTTTGCATTATAATTTGTTTCACTATTAATATAATAATTCATAAAAAATAAATATTTACCTCTAGGCATAATATAAGTCTTAATATTATGCATTTTATACCCAGCATATGACCCACTAAAATCTTCAAAGTCAAATGTAACAGATGAACCAATTAAACTATTTATCTTTTCACTGCTCCACGTTGTACCGGGGGAAATAATACCATCTTTAATAATATCAGCAGATACATTTTCAATACGAACATTATCATCAATAGTAATTGTAAAGTTATATAAAAACGATTCAATAACATATGATGAATTAACAAATGATACACAAGCTGGTAATGGTGTCTTACTTTGTGCATTTAAGATCAACACAAACTTATGTGTACCAACTATTTCAAAAACCCGTTGATAAATACCATCAATAATCTGATTTATACGCGAGAAATCAAGCATTGAAAAATCAAGCATTATATAACCATTTGAATCCATAATTAAACCCCCTCAATAAACATCAAGTGTAATAAAATCAGCCACTTCATCAAATATTTGTTTGACGAAAGACCAGCCCCAAAAATCAGTATCATCACGAAGCAATTGCACATTAGTCATTACACCAATATTACCATGCTTTCTATAATTTCTTGTAAATGTTTCAGAATATGAATGATTACCACTATCACCAATTGTTCCCGTATTTTTTTCAGTATTAGACGATTCTGTTTGTGTTTGTGTATTACTAGATGATTCTGTTTCATCCGAGGAATTGCCCGAATTAGTACCCGAATTAGTACGATCACCAACAGCCAACGCCGAATCGAAACCGTATACATTATCAGCACCCGAAGATGTACCCGAAGATGTACCCGAAGATGAACCCGAAGAACTACCCGAAGTATTAGCCGAACCACTACCCGTATTCGTATTAGTAGTATTCAATGTTCTTGTATTTCCATCCGTACCACTACCCGTTTTTGTTTCCGTTGTAGTTTCCATAGCATCAGTATTTTCAATCGGGTTATATTCTGCCATCAGATCATTAAATAATTTACCCCATTCATTTTTTCTAATTTCATAAATTGAATTAGCCAACCTTGATAAATTTTCATCTGAAATAACATCATCATCACCAACCATAATAGAAACTAATGGTGACACCCACTTTTGAGAATATAGCGAACCAAAATGTAAATCTAAAAATGAATCTGTAAATTGTTCAGACCATATAGGATTTTCAATGTGTGAAAAAATACCATTAGTTATTAAAGTTGGAATTACATCAATTAAACGTTTCATCATTATCACCACCCTCATCATCTTCTATATCTAATTGATCAGAACTATTATCATCTATTGATTCTAAAATAAAATGTTCTTCATCTTCATTAACTTTCCATGCTGAATCAAAATCAACAGTAATATTAGTACCAAACATTTTATTAACTCTTTCAATACCCTCTTTACGGCACTTTAACATATTATCAATTAATGGATGAAGCATATCATCATTTAACTGTGATTCATTAGAATTAATTGATTCACGCTTCATATTATAATTACTATTTAAGCCCAATTCATTATACAAACTAGCCTTTATATATTGATGATATTCAATTAAATTAGTTAATGTATCTGTTACTTCTTTAAACTGATTAATATGTAATGAATTTTCTACAAATGATTTTTCAGCAATTACAGATAAATCACCATCACGCAACCGCTTAATAAATAATTCTGCACTTGCCTTTGTCTTATCATCAGTAGCACTAATGATAATTGTTGCCCTAGCTAATATATCAGCAATATTCAAAGTAATATCATTTTCAACTAGCTGCATGCAATAACGATTTAACAAAGGCAAAAGCCCCTGTATATACACATCATTAAAAATAACACAAATATCTTCATCACGAATATATACATTTTTTGTCTTTAAATATGGATTAGCAACAGTATATTTTTTAGGTAAATAATATTCATCACATTCACCACCCAAAGCACCAACAACAGCATATAAACCACCATTATCAGCCCTAATAATTCCGCAATGACCATTGCACATTAAATAATTTTCTAGCCATTTTTCAGGTATAGTATCAGGCAAATTTTCATACTTAAACATACTCTGCAATCTAGCCAAAAAATACCTAACATAACTTTGCAACATTAAACCCTTATCAGGTTTATCAAATAAATCTTTGTAATTCATTTCAGGATACCAAAATAAATTACCAATCTTATTATCATCACTCATAAAATATACCTCCTATTAGTACATATTTTAGTACACATAACCGAAAAACAAAACAATTTTTCTAATCAATAGATAATTGAAAATGTAATCAAAATGTAATCAAAATGTAATATTTTAATCACCCTACACACCATAGCCCTATACTTACCGG
>Ga0247608_10006023_pt1 | contig 12896 bp, 14 predicted proteins | sample 176DNAGHGlowgp2_FD_193490 | JGI IMG/M metagenome (GOLD analysis project Ga0247608, IMG submission 193490) | Sheep rumen microbial communities from Palmerston North, Manawatu-Wanganui, New Zealand - 1766 DNA GHGlow gp2 | ecosystem: Host-associated > Mammals > Digestive system > Stomach > Rumen ... | reverse complement strand
ACTCCGTCATCGATTATTGCGAAATGGCGCACAAGGAGCTCCACGATGACAATCTGCTCAATCTGGTCGACGCGCTCCAGGATTACGGGTACTACGCGCAGAAGTATTTCGGGACCTACGAAGACATCGATGAGCCTATTAGCAACATCAGTGCCGTGACTCAGTCGGATCTTGCCGGATATTCCGTCACCAAATCCGGCGCCGACTTAGGCATTAGCGAGACAGCGATGTCGCTGGTGCTCGAAAGCAAGACCAAGATCAGGCACCGATTCGTCCTCGACGAGGGGCATAGTATCGACGAGTTTACTTTTACGTGCGGCGGCAAGACGCTCACGCCGGTGGGCAGTGGCAACAGCTATAGCGTCACGATCGAGGACATCGCCGGTCAGGACCTCGATAAAGATATGACTATTACAGTGACGAGTTCGGCTACGTCCGGCGAGTACGTGGTCACGGGTTCCGCCCTGGCGTACTGCAAGCTCGCACTGGAAAAGAAGAGTGATGACACCGCTCTGTGCGACCTGATCAAAGCGATGTATCTTTATAATCAGGCGGCGAATGCGTATTGCGGCAGCAGTGGCGGTAGCGGTGGCAATTGAAGGGGGTGATTATGATGGAACAGTATGAAGTATTGAAGATAGAGATAGTTGAGTTCGAAGGCGAGGATGTTATTACTAACAGTTTGCCGGAGATACCTACGTGAGAGAAGCGGGCCTGAGGGCCAATGTCATTAAGTTAAGGTGACACAAACCAAGATCCTCATGCATTGAATGCATGGGGGTCTTTTTTTTGCTTTTTTGAAATAAAGTGTTGACACAAGAGGTTAGATGTGCGGCCTCTTTAGATCCATACACGAAAGATCTAAAGAGGCCCTTGGAATTAAGAAGACGATTCCAAGGAGGTACACCCAATGAAACCCAAACAAGTCAAAAATCTATTGTCGTCAGTTATTTCAGAAGTAGCCAGTGCTCCACAAAACTGTTGTGTGGATCCGGATCGTAACTTCACAAGAAAAAGGAAGATATCTCTAAAGACACTTATTCGAGGAATAATCAACATGGAAGGCAAAAGCCTATCTAATGAGTTGATTGATGTGTTTCCTGGGAACGAAGATATGCCATCAGTCTCGGCATTTGTTCAACAGAGAAATAAAATAAAGCCTGAAGCCTTCGAAGTTGTATTTAATAAGTTCACATCAAGAGTAACAAAGCCTTCGAGTGAAATGGTGACTTTGGCCGTAGACGGTTCGGATATTCGGTTGCCGGACAATCCTGACGAGCTCCCTACTCGATTACCCGGATGTAGTACTCAAGATCCATATAACAGCCTGCATCTTAATGCGCTGTATGACCTTAATAGCCTTGTTTATAGAGACGCAATCATTCAGAATGGTGCACAAGAAAATGAGGGATTGGCATTGCAACAGATGGTAGACCGTTCAGATATACCATTAGCTCTGATTATCGCAGACCGCGGATATGAATCCTATAACAGCATGGCTCACATTCAGGAAAAAGGTTGGTTTTTCCTTATCCGTATAAAGGATGGTAAACATGGAATAAAGAACGGATTTGACCTTCCTGATGAAGATTGCTTTGATTTGAATATCACATTAAATCTAACCAGAAAACAGACGAAAGAAGTGAAAGATCTTCTCAAAGACAGAAATCACTATAGGTTTATACCTCAAAGCAGCTCTTTTGATTATCTTCCTAAGCACTCTCGCAAGGCTGATCCGCTTGTCTTTTACACAATAGGATTCAGAATCGTCCGATTCAAAGTATCTGCTGACCTTTACGAGACCGTTATTACAAATCTCGATGCCGATACATATCCTTCGGAAGAACTGAAGAAACTCTATGCATCCAGATGGGGAATAGAAACATCTTTCAGGGATCTGAAATATACAATAGGGCTCTTAAAATATCACTCAAAAAAGACGGCGTGTATCCGCCAAGAAATCTTCGCACGGCTTACGCTATACAACTTTGTGGAAGTGATTACCTCGCACGTAGTCATTTCCAAGAAACAAAGAAAGTATACCTACAAATGCAACTTTTCAGTTGCAACGCACATATGTCGATTGTTCTTGCGCGGGCAAACATCGCCGCCTTATGTAGAATCCGCAATCGCACAAAACCTCGTTCCCATCAGACCAAATCGCGAACGGGGTCGCTCTAGAACAGAATCAGCATTGCAAAGATTCTTCTATCGCGTAGCATAACACATTTCACAATTGAATAAAACCAAACAGGCGGATTACCATTCGCCTGTTTGCGCTGCCTACAAAACAGCAAAGAGGCTGAAGTTTATCCAACCTCAGCCTCTCATTTGTTAATTTTGCTTTCCGCTAGAGTTTGTGTCACCTTAACTTAATGACATTGGCCGAAGCGGTCTTCTTTTCTTAATTACAGGTCATTCACTACACCCACAAATGCCGGCGTCCCCGTATCATTGTGCATCACCGCAAAGATAAACGGCCTGTCGATCTTAACAGTCTTAACTTCACCATGCTCAGGTGCACAGCCGGGAACAGCGATACTTTCCGTTACTGCAGCGGCTTTTGTTCCCTTCCTGTCGACCTCGATATGGATCTTGTGTTTGATTGAATCTACCTTGATATTCTCTAATGTCATCGGTGAGAAGTCGGCTTCATCAGCAAACAATGATGTGATCCCCAGCTCACTTAATACATGTCTGAGTTCCATCATATAGTCACAGCAAAACTCAGGTATCTCAGCCCTCACCTCAGCGTGCGATACGGAGTTGAACAATTCAGTCATATCAGTTTTCTCAAGTATCAGTTCCATAAACCGGGTTCCACGTTTACGCGGCAACAACGCCAAGAAGGAGAATTCATTATCCTTATATGGTTTTACAAATCCCGTTATGAAATCAGTTTCGACGTAAAGTTGTTCGACGGAAGACATCATCTGCACGTCAGCCATCGTGTGATCCGCATTGTGAAAGATATCCGGTCTGATATCATACTCCTCGTATTCAGTCTCCCACTCCCCATCGAAAGCCACTGCGTTCAGAAAGCAAGCCTGCATTTCCGTCACTGTGTCATCAGCAATGTTAGTGATCATATTCTTAGTCTTGTCTGCGACCCAATCATTGACGTCGGCGACAATGTTCTCAGAAACAAACAACTCTGCATCATAGTCACTTAGTCTTGTTTTGTAATCCGGGTTGATCGATCCGCGGATCGCACGATTAACACAGACGGCATTTGCGGATATAAGAGAACCTTTTGTTGTAAAACCGGTTTGTGCGTTAGCTCTACCAAGCAGCCGGATTATCTGCTCTCTGGTATCACCTGATGTACTGTCAGCAAGGAGGCTGAGGAGTGTCCGGATCGATATCGGAGACAAGATAGTATTACCGGTTCCAGAGGCAGAAACGGTGTGGTTGAGAAGCGCGTTGGTAAGATCATTACTACGATTTGAGTTCATTGTGTTGTATTACCTTATGGTTGGATTCATATACCACTATTATACTCCTCCAGCAGCTCACAATCAGGAAAGTCCGCCTTGAGCCTTCCGATCAGCTCTTCATCGCTCGAGATCACTATCGTCATCGAGCTGTCGAACGCCTCGATCTCCACGACCGAATACCTGCTCCTCATCGACACGGGATTAGTCCAGATGCCCGTGTCATCCTGGATATCCGGCACGTCCTCCATCTCAACATCTTCTCTCGAAACGTCTGCCGGAAATCCCTGCAAAAGTCCCCACCACCATTGAATGTCCGGATTGTCCCTGACCTCCCGCACGAGCTGTTCCCCCGTGATCCAAGTCTGTTCAGCCCCCTCGAAAGAGTAAGTCTGATCCACCGGCCCACCGCACTCAGGACAGATTATGCGCCAGTTAAGCGCGCGTATTAAGTCGTCGCCGATAGAGTCAAATACCGGCGGCATATAGGTCACGTATGGCGTGGATTCATGAAGGATCAGGCCGGTGGGCATGTGGTTATTCCTCTTATGTACTAATCATTGTTTTTATGATGTAATACTCAATCTAACATGTCAGATTCCTATCAAAATCTAATACCTGTCAATATACTCCAGCAATGACTCACAGATTTTCCGTGGCTCACATTTGTACTCAACTTCAAATATCTCACCATTTGAGTTTTGCCAAATCGTCATGTTTTCAACGCCGACCTTTTCAATTAAGTACATATCATCCGAAATGAACTCATTGTCTTCCTTTTCCCTCTTAGTCGTTTCCACAACACTTAAACGAGGAGAATCGCATATTCCGGTTAACTCATGACCATCATAAGTCAACAGCAAGTATTTCTCCAAGCATTCCTTATAATCCTCAGAGAAACTCAAACTGAGTGACTGCTCCGCACTTTCTATCTGCTCTTTGCTAACTCCGTCCAAGAAAAATACATCTTCCTTCGTCTGTAACACTTCATCAAAGGTCATTAATAATCACCTCACTACAGCTTCTCGTATATGCTTGCCAAGGACTTCCAAAACTGTTGACGCTGCTTTGTCCATACGGTACCATGATCAACTTGAGACTTCGAGACGAGATCGTGCCATACCGCATGATTACCTACACCTCTATGCTCAGCCTGAGTAAGAATTGCCATTGTTGCATCTTGTGTCTGACCCATATGATGTAATTCATACTCGATCCCGGTCTTGGGATCTAGAGCAGCTAAGCCCTTTTTCATACGTTCCAGGTTTGTAACTCCTTTTTCGTCAGCAAATTTCAGATCTATATCTCGAATAAGTGCAGGAGCTCCATCAACAACACCACCGTACATACCAGAGTCTTTTATGATCTCATACTGTTCCATCGACTTGAATTCCTTAATGAGTTTCAGCGGTATCTTGGATTCTCTCTGTATTGTCGCTGCTTCATCCATTGTCAATCCATTAAGAGTAGCACCATGCAATCCGATAGCTTCTCCGGCACCACCTGCTATTGCACCACAGATTGCTCCCATCTTGAAGCCTTCACTACCAGCCAAAGCCCCATCTTTCAGAGCCTGATCCCAATCACCGGTCTGAACCCCTGTTGAAATACCGGCAGCAGCTCCGCTGATAACACCTGACGAAAGTCCCATTATTGCGCCGGATTCAGCTGCAGTAGCAAATATCATACTTGCTGCAGGGGCACCGGCGCCGTATGTAACAACAGAAATGGTAACACATACAAGTATTACGCCAGTTCCAATAGCAACATTTCGAACAATCTGGTAATAAGTATCATCATATTCTGCCATCGGCTGGACAACAGTCTTGCCGTTCTCAACTGTAAATACATACCTTTGTCCCTGGAACTGTTCGTTCAATTCCTGTAGAGTGTATCCAAAGAATAAATTGGCTTTTGAATTATAAGTCAGCTCATCAATGTACTCCTGGGATATGTATACCGCGCTAACATTCTCAACATATGCGTCATCGCCTAACTGGTCAACAAGCTGACAGTATACTGACCCTTCCATATAATCGAGAAGATTAGGATCACTCATTGAGGTGAAATTCATATCTTCTGCTTCAGCATTAAGGTACGAAATATCCCTCAGATTAACAGCTGAATCTGTTACGGCACTTGAAGATTCTGAAGAATTAACAGACTCTGATTCCAGGACGGTGCTAGATGAGCAGCCAGAGAGAAATACCGACATCAGTAATATGATCGCTATGAGTCTCTTCATGATCAACCCTCCTTATCGGTATCATCACCATTCTCGGATTCGACTTCACTTTCAACTGTTTCTACATCCGTCACATCACTTACTTCAGTTTCAGAACTATCTGCTATTTCTTCATCTTCAGCTGTAACCTCTTCCGTTGCATTCGCAGTATCGTTTTCTTCAGGCTCCAAGTCATTTGCCGATGCTTCGTTTTCAACAGCATCGGCTTTCGTCTCTGCTGAATCGTCCTTTACAACTGTCTTTTCATTATTCTTTTTGCCAAACAGCTTATCTCTGTTAATGACCAATGCTATTCCAGCACCGATAACTACTAAAACTGCTATACCAACAACTATTATCATCGGATTAATGCCGCTTTTATCTGTGGTTGGCATAGTGCTTTCTGGCTGAGAAGTCACCTGAGAGGAAGGCTGAGCAGACTCTTCTGTTGTCGCTTCCGGAACTGTCTCCCCATCAGGAGCAACCAGATTACCGTCCTCAGTAACCTGATATCCATCAGTAATCATATCTTGGATTTCATTAAGAGACTTACCAGATACAACAAATGCACGCATCATAGGATCTGTTCCAACATATATAGTCTTTGTTGTTTCCTGATTTGTGATATTGTTCTTAACCGTTATAACATATATGCCTTCTTCTGTGTATTTTGTTCCATCAGAAGCGGGACGATTAAATCTTACATCTTCTGTATATCCATCTCCGCTTTTTGCATATACTGATCTTTTAACGTTTATATCAAGGTATCTGGAATTAGCCAAGTCAAGATAGAATCCATTGTCAGTAAATGACTCATTAGTAAGTTCAGAACTTGTTGTTACATCGAAAGGAAAAACCATACAGTTTCCGTTTCTTATCTTGAACTTGAAGAAAATCCTATAGTTTGTGTAAGTGGGAATACTTATGTATGTATTCCAATCCATACCATAATGGTCTTCCTTTAACTCGTAATCAAGGGCAACCTCATAATCACCTTCCTCGCAGAATTCAACAACGGTATCAGCACCTTGTTTTACGCCATCAAGATAATCAGTATAGATTACCGGATCTTCAGTTTTATTCTGATAGTCCGTTTTCCTAATAATCAACAATCCTCTACAATCGTTGAATTTCTGGGTGCTAAAATACTTATCATATCCGTTATCGTCGGCAAATACGGTTAAGTTTTCATTATCATTTACCTTATCAATATCCTGAAGCAATTCAAAATGCAATTCGACTTTGTCGCCAACATTTTTCAGGAACACATCTTCATTCTGACTATCAACACTTCTTTGTGTATAACCACTTACATAAAATTGTCCAAGTTTCCAACCATAGTGCGGATCATCATTGTCTATGTCGTTATTCCCGGAATAGCCATTATCCTTTCCAGTATTAGTCGTATCTCCAAGATTCCATCTTTGACCGCTATCTGCATAAGCGTATATTGACATGGTAGTTGCTATAATAGAAACAACAAACAAAGCAGTAGCTGACTTAAGGATTCTTTTATTCATTCAATGCCTCCCCAAAATACTATCCACGAATCAAACAGCAAATATCATGAATATTTATGATTTGGTTATATTCTAAATAATAAAAAGGAGTAATTCAATTCAAACGGTGGTAAATTAACTATATGTTAACAGAACAATTCACTTACTAATATCATTTGTTTCAATCCTAATCACAGCTATGATATCGCTGAAAGATTGATTATATCACTCGTTCTACTTCCTCTTTCCAACAAACCCTTTTTGTCCCTTATCCACCTCAAACTCATCACTCTTCACTCTAACAAAACCCGTCCCCGTCTCCGAGTCAATATACCCCGTCACCACCGGATCCAACCCGCACACATAATTCACATAACAAAGGCAAACATTCTTAACATCATCCAAATACTCATCACTCTCATCCCCGGCGTAGAATTCCCAGCCACTGTCCTGGTCGTCGTGGGGCTCGCCGCGGGTCATGTAGCCGACCAGGTAGCCGTCGTCGATCACCTTTCGGGAGGCGACGCAGAGCTGGCCCATGATGGCCTTGCGGTTGATTGATTTCTCGTAGTATTTGTAGTTGTCGGAAAACTCGGCGAGCTCCTCAGCAGAGGGCGCGCCGTCCGTCTCGATCTTACTGATGGAGGCATCCCAAATTCGCTTGTCATCGGCATTCATGCGCAAGACAACCGCCAACTTCAGCAGGTCGTCCGGCTCACATTCAATATAAGTCTTGACTTCTTTAGCCGATCCACGCCCGTGATCACCGTACAGATACAGCAGGACGCCACCGTCGTCGTAGAGGCTCAGCTTGGCGGCGCCGAGGTTGTCCTTGTCGGCGTAGAAGACCATGAAGCACGGCAGGTGACAGTTGACGTACCAGTCGAACTCGGTGCCGTTCTTGCCGTTCATGTAGTAGACCTCGCCGCCCTCCTCGAGGTCAGCAGGGATCACGTCCGGGAGGTGCTCCCGTAGATTTGCGGTGATCAGGTCTTGAATTTGAGTAAGTATGGGGTTCATGGCATTTACCTCATGATGATTTCTTATCATTATACTTCATAACCAACCAAAAACACCTCATTCTCGTGAATCTTTTGAACAGTTTCAAGAAATTCTTACGAATTTCCTGATTAGTTTCATGTTTTTTGCATTTTTCGTCTTTGCGGACTATAATAAGGCTAAATAATTCTAAATATCACAAACCCATCCAAGGAGGCTTAAGTCATATGTACCGCAGTTTTTTCCGTGAACTGGAACAATGGGAGAACGATAACACGAAGGAACCCCTGCTCGTGACCGGTGCGAGGCAGGTCGGCAAGACCTGGCTCATAAAGTCATTCTGCGAGCAGACTTACGATGACTATGTTTACCTTAACCTTGAGGAACAGCCTGCTGTCGCCTCGCTCTTCGAGGGGGATCTTGTACCTGAACAGCTGATACGAAATATCGGAATACTTCTCGGGCGCAGCATCACTTCTGACACTGCCATCTTCATCGATGAGATCCAGCAGAGTGAACGTGCGGTCAACTCGCTGAAATACTTCTGCGAGGCGCAGGAGAACTACAGGATAATAGGTGCCGGCAGCCTCCTGGGTGTCAAGATCAGAAGGTTTGAGACATCCTTTCCTGTCGGCAAAGTATACATCAAGACAATGTACCCGATGGATATCGAGGAATTCATGCTTGCATGCGGCGAAGATAAGTTGGTTGATGCGATAAGGGATGCTTTCGACGGGAGAAGAGCACTTCCTGAAGCCATTCATGAGAAGGCCCTCAAGATCTATCACGACTATCTTATCGTCGGCGGGATGCCGCAGGTCGTGGCAGATTATGTTGCAAAAGGAAAGGACGTTATGTCGTTCAATCATGAACTCCTCGACTACATTTCGCTGGCTTACAGAGCAGATATGAGCAAGTACGTGTCGAATGTATTTGAGAGCAGCAAGATAACCGCCGTGTACGACAGTATCCCCAGACAACTCGCGAGGGATAACCCCAAGTTCAAGTACAGCGAGATCAGAACAACTGCAAACAAAAGAGATTACTATGCTCCCATCGACTGGCTCGATGCGTCCGGACTGATATGCAAGATAAACAGACTTGATCATGTCAGGCTGCCGCTGAAAGCTTATGAGAATAAGGACAGTTTCAAGATCTACATGTCAGATGTCGGTCTTCTGTGCCGCACTGTCAGGATCAGGCCGGGCGATCTGATGTCAGACAATGACAACATTTATAAAGGTGCAGTGATCGAGAACTATGTCTTCGAACAGCTTATGGCAAGATCCTGCGAAATGTACTATTACAAGCCGTCAGAGAGCATGGAGATCGATATGATCATGAACATCAACGGAGATATTATTCCTGTCGAGATCAAATCCGGCAGGCATAAGAGATCTCAAAGTCTCAAGAACTATGTGAAGGAGAACGAACCAGCTTACTCTGTCAGAATATCGGAAAACAATTTTGGTGAAGCCGGCGGGATACTTGCTGTCCCGCTCTATGCAGTCTTCTGTCTGGGAAGCTGATCCTGTCAGCTCACATTCCCCTGTCGTCATCTCCCAGGTCGATGTACTTCTCCAGGATCGCGTGAAAGGCCTTCTGGTCCACGTCGACGTAGGTGCGCTTGATCGACTTCTTGCGGTCGAAGCCGTCCCTGATCGGGAGGGGCGTGAGCGCATACTCGCCGTAATCGTAGTGGATGCAGTTGCCGTCCGCGAGCTCGAGCTCGACTCCGTACCAGCCTTGCCAGAAATAGTCGGTGTGCCACGAGTGCTTAGTGTACTCCAGCCCGTCTAACTCCGCCGCGAAAGCAGCCACCCGCGCACTGTCCATCTCCGTTATCTCGTACTCGCCGTCGTCGTTCTTGATGTAATACCTGGCCGCCACGACCTCAGAGTCCGAGTACAGCTTCGTGAAAGGCTTGCTCCGGTCATCCCCGCCGCTCAGGAACAGGCACGACAGACACCCGCTGCACACGGCAGCTGTCAGTATGAGAGTTATGGTAAGCAGGAGTTTGCGGAACATATGGGTACCTCGCTGATAAGTTATGAGTTGATTATACTACAAGATTCTTTTTCCCTTGTCTGAGCGATGCCAGAACACGGGATAATATGATATCTCTGTCCCTCTGCGGATAGTATTCCAGAGTTGGCAGGACGATCGATCTGACATATTCCTCATCAACAGAAACATCTCCTATCTGAGTTCCGTAAAGTTCACGTACGATCTTCACCTGTCGCTTGAAAGAAGTGTTAAGAGGTCTGGCGGAACATTTCCCAGCCAGATACTTAGGATCTATATCCATCCTTTTGTACATCTGATTAGACAAAAATGCGGCACCATTATCAAAGATGGGGCAAAGCTTGAATCTGCCTCTCTTCTCTATAACAGCAATATTATTCAGATGTCTGTCATCATTCAGTATCAGCCCATCGATCTCAAAGAGCAGCGTCAGGTATCTCGGAAAATCTTTAAGGCCTGCTACGGAGCTTATGTTCTCAACAATAAAACTTATGCGTTCCTTGTCATTCTTCATCCCTGCAAAGATCCTGCCGAGATCATCACCAGCCGTCTTCCTAAGTAGTTTTGATATCGTTACTATCGATTCTCCGTCTTTCTTGAAATCACGGCTGACAGAGCAAGTCACGTTGTTCCCGTGATACTCACAGGTCGATAGATCATAACTGACTACTGTTAAACCTTTTATGTCATTCGGAACGATCTTCTTGATGATCCTGGATGCAATATGTTCGGCAAGTGATTCATACCCGAACTGATCTATTTTGATCCAATAGCCATCCTCCGTCCTCCACTTCTCCTGATTTCCAAGAGAAGAAGTTAGACTTATCTTCCCCGCTGAAGTGAGCTTCATTATCCGTCCACCTCAAGCCTGATATAATCCTCGGCCATCCTGCCACCGGTCTTCCTTATTATCTCAAGAGGTTCGTATTCATACACTCCGATCTGATCCAGATAATCCTTAAGTCCGGCTCTCGTTCGCGGCATACACCTGCTCTCCAGATAATCCTCGTAGACCTCCCAGGTCGGCAGACAATTTCCAAACGGTTTCCTAAGAATGTCATCTGTATGATCTAATGTCCATACACATCTGGTCGTATAATCTGCTGTGATCACAGACAATAAAGTATCATTCTCGTAAACGGTGATCCTGACTATATCATGAGTTTCGAGTTCCTTCGGTCTGATAAAGATACCACCGCCCTCAAGGCTTATCTCACATTCACGGTTCTCGTCTCCCAGTCCGATCAATCTCACCCATTCGTTCGGCAACGTAACGCGATAAGTCCTGGCACCCTCAGCTGCAGTGCCACCTGACTTATTAACTATGAGCTTTGCAAGCCTCTTTGAGTTTTTGTTCAGATAATCCATACGAATATTATAATCTATTCGTTACGAATAATCCAGCTTATATCCCCAACTCCCTCATCGTCTCCTCGCCCATCTTAAGCACGCTATCATCGATCACGGCGAAAATTATCTCTATCTCATAATCACTGTTATCCCCGATAAAATCGCTGCATGCCTGGAGCGCCTTGCGCCACGCCTCATCCTGGGGATAGCCGTAGATGCCGGCGGAGATCAGCGGGAAGCCGATGCTGTGGATGCCGTTCTCCCTGGCGAGGGTAAGCGACTGCTTGTAGGCGCTGTAGAGGAGCTTGGGCTCGTTGCTCCCGCCGCCGTGCCAGATCGGGCCGACCGCGTGGATGATGTACCTGGCCGGGAGATTGAAGCCGGGCGTGATGGCAGCATTGCCTGTCCTTGTGCCGCCGATCTCGTTGCACGCTTTGGAGAGGGCATCGACGCCTGCGGCCCTGAAGATCGCGCCGCACACACCGCCGCCGTACTGAAGCTGCGGATTTGCCGCATTGACGACCGCGTCCGTCTGAAGTTCTGTAATGCTTATCTTCTGGATCTTTATGCTGCTCATGTCCGGCCTCCGGTCTTTGTAGATTATGTTACTATTGTACAACAAAGTTTATTGAGGATTAAGATGGGATATGTTTGACACCATATATGACACCATATATAATAGGATCAGGAGGGTCCAGATGTCTCAGTTCGATAAACTCATTCAACGTATCAAAGATCTTGACAACAACATGAGATTCGAAGAAGTGCGCAAGATACTTGAGGCATATGGATATACTATGGGAGGTCCAAGGAGCGGCAGCAGTCACCGGGTCTTCAGGAAGCCCGGATGCAATCCGATCACAATTCCTTCACACGAACCGATCAAGCGGATATACATACTTATGGTCAAGCAGATCATAGAAAGCGAGCAGTCATATGAAGAAAACAATTGATTACTACATCTCTCTTCCCTACCGTCTCGAGATAATCCCTGACACTCTCGAGGGAGGATATGGCGCGAGGTATCCTGAGCTTCCTGGATGCATTACTACAGCTGAATCACTCGACGAGATAATCGCCAATGCTGAAGACGCAAAGAGAGTCTGGCTTGAAGCTGCTCTGGCGACAGGGAATGACATCCCCGAGCCTATATCTGACGACCTGACTGAATACTCCGGCCAGTTCAAGCTCAGACTCCCCAAAAGTCTTCACAAGGCACTCTCTCAGCATGCCAAAGAAGAAGGCATCAGCATGAATCAGTATTGCATGTATCTGCTTGCCAGGAATGATGCCAGCTATCATGCCGGCAAAAAATAGTGTGCCTCTCCATTACTCAATATGCTCCACTATCACCTTCAGCAGCTC
>Ga0247608_10006020_pt1 | contig 12899 bp, 10 predicted proteins | sample 176DNAGHGlowgp2_FD_193490 | JGI IMG/M metagenome (GOLD analysis project Ga0247608, IMG submission 193490) | Sheep rumen microbial communities from Palmerston North, Manawatu-Wanganui, New Zealand - 1766 DNA GHGlow gp2 | ecosystem: Host-associated > Mammals > Digestive system > Stomach > Rumen ... | reverse complement strand
GGATCGGAAGCCATTGCTCTTGCTATTGTAAGGAGCTGTTTCTGGCCTTCGGATATGTCATCCCTGTCGTTATCCAACATCTCATTATAACGCTTTGGCAGTTTTCTGATAAAAGAATCACAGCCGGCCTTTTTGCTGGCTTCAACAGCCTCTTCTTCAGTAATGTGACTGCCCGAGAACCTGATATTCTCCATTACGGTATCATCAGAAAGCCATGTATCCTGTGAAACAAATCCTATATAATGCCTGAGTTCTGACCGCGGAATTTCATTTATGGACTTGCCGTTTATCAGGATATCACCCGAATCCGGCTCATAGTAACGCATGAGAAGATTAATGAGCGTGGTCTTTCCGCATCCCGTAGGACCTGCAATAGCAAAGGATTCGCCCTTCCCTACCTTAAATGAGATATCCTGCAGAACAGGTCTGCCCTCAACGTAGGAGAAAGAGACATTCTTAAATTCAATATCGAACTGTACATCCTTTGAAGGAAGATCGCCTTTTAACGGTTCTTCCGGTATCTCAGGGCTGTCTAAGTATTCAAAGATCCTGGCAAGACATGCAAAACTGTCGGAAAGCTCAGTATAAACCGCCGATAAATCGTTAAAAGGCTTCATGAACTGGTTTGCATAAGCTAAAAGTGAAGTCAGCGCACCAACCGTGATCGAACCGCCGATACCTGAAAGACAACCTGTAAGCACGACGCCTGCATAGATCAGAGCATTTACGAATCTTGATGACGGGTTGCTGATTGATGACAGGAATGTAGCCTTGGTTGACGTCTTACGGTATTCTCCGTTTATCTCATCGAAGCCTGATATCCTTGCATCTGTTACGTTATAGAGCTTGCATTCCCTGAAGTTGTTAACAGATTCTGCAACAAAGGCTGTCTGCTTGGATCTGATCTCTGCCTGCTTTGCAAATGACTTATATGCTCCTTTTGCGATAGCAGTCGATACTGCGATCGACACAGGTGTAAATATAACGACGATAAGCGATATCTTCCAGTTGATAAGGAACATGACGATCAGAGTGATGATGATAGTAGCGATTCCTGAAGCAAACTGGTTCAGGAATAAGAGCATGCCGTCTGATACGGTCTCCACGTCACTTATAATGAAGCTCTGGAGTTTCCCTGCAGAAGTCTTATCGATATAAGACATTTTTACCTTGTGCACCTTTGAATAAGTAGCATTCCTCAGGTTCTGTCCTATAGCAAATGCAATACGGTTATTCATCTTGATAAGCGCAAACTGCAGTAATGCGGCAACGACGATGAGACCGGCAATGATAAAGATGCACTTGATAAGTTCTTCCGTGTTACCGAGATCATCTATTGCCCTTCCGGCAAAATAAGGAATCGCAACAGTAGCTCCGCCAAACAGCAGACCGATTATCACAGAAAGCACGACAAGACCTGAAGCACCCTTCAGATAAGAGAACAGACGCTTTAATGACTTTGCATTCATGATACGGCGCCTCCCTTCATCTGAAGAGAATTCATGTATCTGTAGTTCTCGGAGATCTTAAGCAATTCCTCATGTGGAGCTATTGCCTCGATCTTACCGTCATCCATGAGCACTATCCTGTCACAGTTCATACAGGTCCTGACCTTTTGTGATACAAGGATAGTAGTGGGCTTTACGGGGAGTTTGGAGAGATTATTAAGAAGCCTCTTTTCTGTTCCCCAGTCCAATGCTGAAGTTGAGTCATCAAGGATAACAAGACCCGGCTTGCCGGCAAGAGCTCTGGCTATTCCAATCCTCTGCCTTTGACCGCCGGACAGTCCTGCGCCGCCGTCTGATATGACGAAGTCAAGGCCTTCCTTCTTGGCTGCGATCACATCGTCACTGCAGGAAGCCCTGCATGCCGATTCGATATCTTCAGATGTTAATGAAGTCCTGCCAAGAGTAATGTTTTCTTTAAGAGAACCCTTGAACAATCTTGTCTTCTGAAGGCTCATGGCAACTGTTTTCGAGAGGCTCGAAACGGAAATGTCCTTGATATTCGTGCCGTTTATGTCGACTTCACCTTCATTTGCGTTATAGATTCCGGCGATAAGAGCTGCAGCAGTGGATTTGCCGCAGCCGGTACTTCCGATAATGCCTATTGTCTCACCGGGCTTGATATCGATCGAAAAGTCTTTAACGGATTCTTCCACATTGCCCTGATATGTGAATGAGACATTCTTCATTGATACGGCAAGCGGTTTACCTGAAGGAAGCTCTGCTGCGCCGTTATTGGCTGTGCTTGTTATCTCCATCAGGCCTTCTGCTCTCTTAAGGCATGCATATGCTCTGGATACGGACACAATAAGATTAGCAAGCTTAACGAGCTCTATGAGGATCTGTGACATGTAGTTATAGAGAGCAACGACCTGTCCGTCAGTTAATGTTCCTGCGTTGAAATGAATGGATCCCCTATAGATTAAAAGACAGATACCGAGATTGACAACAGCATAAGTTAAAGGATTAAGCCAGGCAGCAAAATCCGCTGCCTTTACTTGAGAAATCTTAAGATTACGGCTCTTTTGCTCGAACTTCTCATAATCATTTTGAGTCTTGTTAAAACCTCTGATAACTCGTTCTCCGGCAATACCGTTCGAAGTCTTCTTAACAAGGCTGTCAAGGCACGTCCTGGACTCCTTATGCCTCAGAATGGAGAACTTCATGTTAAGTGCGATCACGACAGCAAGAAGCGCAGTGCAGGCAACAAGGATCAATGCGATGGACGGCTTAACCGTCGCAGCCATTATGCAGGCACCGACAACGATAAAAGGCGATCTTAAAAGAAGCCTTAAGAACAGATTAATGCCTGTCTGGATCTGGTTAACATCTGATGTTAGGAGCGTTACCATTCCGGATGAGCCGATCTTCTCATAGTCACTGACAGACAATGTCTGGAGCTTGTCATGAAGGCTCTTTCTGATCGCGGATGAGATACCGGTCGCTGAATAAGCAGCAAAATACTGTGCCGTTATGGCGCTCGCAAAACCGACAACCGCAAACAGCACCAGTATCGGAACATGAGACCATACATAAGCCGCATCACCCTTCTTGATGCCGTTATCGATTACGCCCGCTACGATAAGCGGGACCGTAAGTTCAAAGCATGCTTCCAAAAGCTTAAATACAGGACTTAAGATCGAAGCGGCTTTATATTTACCGATATGGTCGATTAAAAGCTTCATGATCAGATATCAGACAACCCCTGCATGAGTTTATTGGATTCGCGGATAACCTCATCCAAGTCGATGGTTGTGTATTTGCCGTCCTCATAAAGGATCTTACCGTCGATCATGGTCATCTTAACGACAGAATTATCAGCGCTGTATATGATATTCCTTACGATGTTGTTCTCAGGCTGCATAGAAGGCTTATTCATGTCGATCATGATGATATCAGCCTTCTTGCCTTCAGCAAGGACATCAGAATCCTTAAGGCCCATACACTGAGCGCCGCCGGAAGTTCCTGCCTTAAGGATTACAAACGGATCAACGGCAGCCGCATTATGTGTCTCTACGTTCGAAAGTACCGTATCAAGGTACATCTCACGGAACATGGAAAGTGCATTGTTAGAGCCGGCTCCGTCAGTACCTATGGCGATCTTCATATCATTTTCGATGAACTTATAGACAGGCGTGATACCGCTTGCAAGCTTCAGATTGGAGCATGCGTTGAATACTGACCAAAGTCCGCGATTTTTGAAGATATCCCGGTCTTCATCGGTGAACCATACGCAGTGGAATCCGCCGCCGCCGAAATCGAAGATACCGAGCTTATCAAAGAGAACAGCCGGCGTAACGCCGTATCTTTCCTTACATCCTTCGACTTCTTCAGTCGTCTCGGAAATATGGGTAAACACAGGTGCCTCGTACTTGTGGGCAAGCTCTGACATATACTTAAGATTATCTTCGCATGTCGTATATTCGGCATGGAAGCCAAAGATGAAAGATACAAGCGGGTCGTATGAATTAAGTTCGTTATAGTATTTTTCGAGGCTTTCAAAGCCGCCGAAATCATTAGCCGCTCCGCAGAAAACATGTCTGAATCCGGTCTCTACAGCAGCTCTGGCATTCTCTTCCCTGTGGAAATACATGTCAAAGCAGGCAGTAATACCGCCTGCCAGATATTCGGCATATGCAAGCTTTGAGAACCAGTAGACTGCCTCAGGCGTAAGCTTGGCTTCCCTTGGGAAAATAGCCTTGTGAAGCCAGTCGTTAAGACAGTACTCGTCAGCCAGGGATCTTGAGAAAGTCATGGCTGAATGAGTATGAGCATTCTTAAGACCGGGCATCAGGAGATTCCCTTTGCAGTCTATCTCACGATCGAATTTCTTATCAGATGCATCCTTAGAAGGTCCGATATAGCTTATCCTGTCATTATCAGTCCATAACTCACCTTCGGTTATGCTGTTATCTTTCATCGTAAGGATTCTGCAATTATAGAAACGTACAGACATAAGTTTTCCTTTCTTCCCCGTTATAACAACGGTGCGATCAATCGCAATATTGATTTGAAGAACCATACAAATACGTTGGGTTTCTTCCTGTATTTCTCGGTAACGTCACGGCATTCGCCGAAAGTGTCGATAAAGTCCTGCTTTATATCATTGAGACAATCAGTCTTGTACATATAGACGGCATTCTCAAAGTGATGGTAAAGACTTCTGAAATCAAGGTTAATGGTTCCAACAACGGCGCATTTGTCATCACAAAGGAATGTCTTTGAATGATTGAATCCGGGTGTATATTCATAGATCCTGACACCGCTTGTAATGAGCATGTTGTAATAAGACCTCGTTACGCTGTATGTCAGCTTCTTATCAGGAATACCCGGAGTCATGAGCCTTACGTCAACGCCGCGTTTAGCAGCTATCTGTAATGCCCTTGCCATCTCATCCGACAAAACGAGATAAGGTGACATTATCCAGCAGTATTCCTGGGAATTATTGATCATGTTAAGGTATACATTCTCGCCGACAGGCTCATTATCAAGAGGACTGTCACAATAAGGGACGCAATAACCAGAAGCACCCTCAACAGGAACAAGCGGAATAGCCTCAAAAGTCATCATATCGTCGTCCTTTTTCTTAATATCCGCAAAGTTCCACATCTCGATGAACATTGCGGTAAGGCTTTGGACGGCCGGGCCTTCAAGCCTGATGCCGTTGTCCTTCCATCTTCCGTAAGGATTTACGATATTGAAATACTCGTCCGCGATATTATAACCGCCGGTATATCCGACCTTGCCGTCAACGACGGTTATCTTTCTGTGGTCTCTGTTATTCATGAACAAAGAAACGACAGGATAAGCCGGATTGAACGCGTTGCACTTAATGCCTTCAGATTCAAGGACCTTTACAAAGTTCCTGTTGATGAAAAGGAATGAGCCCACATCATCATATAAGACTCTGCAGTCAACGCCGGCAGCCGCTCTCTCCTTCAATGCCTCATGCAAAGGCTCGAACGCTTCCTTTGTCTCGATCGCATGATACTCAAGATAAACATAATCTTTGGCTTTCTTAATGTCTTCAATCTGTGCCTTGTAAGCGTCGTAAGCTACGGGATAGTATCTGATATCCGTGCCTTCGTAGATTGGGAACTCAAAACCTCTCAGATACCTTGCATTAGATGCTCTTGCAGGATCATCCTTCTTGAACCCTTCGAAAATTTCGTCGTTATAGTTCAGATGGGAGAAGACCATCATGTCAACCTTCTCAAGACGCTTCTTTATCTTATGCTTTGAACTTGAGAAGTTATTAAGGACGTAGAACAAAAGGCCCGGAACCGGAAAGATCAGGATAACGATTACCCATATAAGCTTAAATACGCCGTTGTGATCTCTGGAATTGATGCCGAGTACGACGATCAAAGCCAGAGCTGTTACAGCGATATCAAGCGGAGGGAAATTGCTTCCCAGATAATATAAAAGAACGATAAAACCTATTAACTGCGCAATTACGAGCAGTCCGAAGACAATAATCCTTCCGATACTGTTCTTGATAGCCGTTTTGCGTTCTACCGTTCTTTTCTTAGCCATTATCCGATGTTCTCGATAAATGCTTTATATCCGAGATAGAGATAGTAAAGGTCGATCTTGGAAATAACCTCAACAGGTGCGTGCATTGACCATACGGGTACACCCATATCGACAACGTCCATACCGAGTTCAGCCATTATTGCAGCGATAGTTCCACCGCCGCCTGCATCGATTCGGCCGAGTTCACCGGTCTGCCACGGGATCGAATTCTTTTCGAAGATGTCTGTGATCTCGGCAATGAAATCGCCTGTAGCTTCTGAGCAGCCGGACTTGCCTCTGGCACCAGTATACTTCTCGATCTTGAGACCGTGAGACATGAATGCGGTGTTGTTCTTCTCAAATACGGAAGAATACTTGGGGTCATAAGCTGTCGTTACGTCCGTAGAGAGCATCTTGGTTGCTGCAAGAGCCTTACGGAACTTCAGCGTATTGAACTTGTCGATACCGCCTTCGGCTTTTGCAAAGACTTCCATGAGGAAGTTCTCATAAAGATTGGATGTAGCGCCGGAATTGGAATAAGATCCGATCTCTTCTTTATCCGTAAGAAGGCAGACGCAAGTCTTCTTAGGCTTCTCCTGAGCGAGAAGTGCTCTCAATGCAGGATAAGCGCAGACTTTATCATCATGGCCGTATGCAGCGATATATGCACGGTCAAAACCGACATCTCTCGCATGTGTAGCAGGAACGATCTCGATCTCAGCAGAAACAAAATCCTTCTCTTTAATGCCGTACTGCTCGAAAAGGATCCTCAGAACGCCTGCTTTGAAGATATCAGAAGACTTCTTATCATCTTTGCAGGGAATTCCGCCGATTACTACGTTAAGGTCTTCAGCAGGAATGAAATCAGAAGCTTTCTTCGTCATCTGCTCATTTCCAAGGTGCGGAAGAAGGTCAGTGATATAGAATACCGGATCTGTATCCTTCTCACCTACTACGATCTGATGTGCCTTGCCGTCATTTGTAAATACGACGCCGTGTACAGCCAAAGGGATCGTTGTCCACTGGTACTTCTTGATGCCGCCATAGTAATGGGTCTTGAAGTAAACAGTATCGTTATCCTCATAGATCGGATTGGGCTTTAAGTCCAGTCTGGGAGAGTCAATGTGGGCACCAAGGATATTAAATCCTTCAGCAGGGCTCTTCTTACCGATAACTGCAGCTGCAAAGCCCTTGCCCTTAATGCTCTGGTAGACCTTGTCACCGGGCTTTAATGTGTCCTTCGTAGCGATATCGACATAACCGAGGTCTTCTGCTGCGGCAATGGCATTTGCGGCAAATTCGCGTTCTGTCTTGGAATTATCCAAAAACGCCTTATATTCCTCGGCAAAATTAAAAGTAGCTGTCATATCATCTTCTGAAGCTACCTCATAAAGGTTGGGAAATTCAGCGAAAAGCTCGCTTGTCTTGATCTTTTTGGTTTCTTTTTTCTTAGGCATAAGTATCACCTCTTTCTAATGAACTTATGATACCATAAAGTAAAATAAAATCTTTTAATTAAGAGGACAAAATGATAACTGACGGACATAATCATACAAAACACTTCTCAGTTGATGCAGGACAGACCATAGAGGAACTGATAAGTGAGGCAAAATCAAAGGGATTTAACAGGATCGGAATCACGGAACACTACGAAATAGACTATGTCGACGACGGCCTTAACTGGATGTTCGACCTTGATGAATACAACAGGACATTTGAAGAATGGCGCAAAAAAGCGGGCGATTTCGAGCTCCTCAAAGGCATCGAATTCGGATATCAGACGCATGTAGCCGAAGAGATCGACAAAGTTGCTGCTTCTATCCCTCTTGATGTGGTCCTCATGAGCGTTCACCTGTTCAGAGGCAAGGATTTCTATGTGGACCGTGAATGCTACAAGATGCCCGCCAAAGAGCTCCACAGCGAGTATTTAAACATCATGGCCGAGATGTGCGAAAAGTGTAATAATTTCGATGTTGTCGCACACTACGACTACATCAACAGATATGCTGACAACAAGAACGATTTCGTTACTTATGAAGAATGCCCCAAGGAATTCGACAGGCTTTTCGAAGCAATGATCTCCAAGGACAAAGCCCTGGAGATCAATACCAAATCGATCCAAAAGCACAAGGATGGCGGATTTGCGAGATTCCTGCCTGATGCTGCCGTTATCAAAAGATTCATCGAAATGGGCGGCAAATACATAACCTTAGGGTCCGATTCCCACTTCCCCGGCACATTTGCCGTAAGCTTTAACGAAGCCGTGGAATACCTTAAATCATTGGGGATTAAGGAAACAGTGTACTTCAAGGAGCATAAACCGTATTTCGAAGCATTGTAATCAATATCAATAAATGAAAACGTGTACCGCAAATGCAGTACACGTTTTTCTCTATTCCTGCTATCCCGAACATTCAGTATCAGAAATCAAGCTTAACTTCTTTATCAAATTTCAGTTCTTCACTCGTCATCTCATAAACAGAACCGCTCTTTATTCCGACTCTGATCGATCCCGGAGTATCAGGTTCAGCCATAACTTCACATTTGAAATATACTTTTGATGTATTGCTATTGTCCGGTATTCCTGCCATACAATCTGTATTCCGGCCGTTATTCTCATAATCAATATAAATACATAGTGCCTCATCGGAGTCTTTATCTGTCTCCCCTAAAAAGACATAGTAATCTTTATCATTTGAATTAATCCTTTTGTATACAGTGACCTTAACTCCGTCTTCTGTCAGCGAAGTCACCTCATCGAAATTTGAATCATTGATCACAAACTGAACAGAATCACTGACATCAAATTTCAAAGGCATATCATCTGATACTTCAACAACTTGACTGCCTTGATTCGGAACATACATAAACATTGACAGAGGAAACATAACTCCTGCTACAAGCACCAGCTGTGCGCCAAGTACGATGAGCGTCAAGCCCCAGGGTGCGATCCATTTGCGCTTTTTTGTCTCACCTGATTCAAGGACTTTATTTGTATGCCTGTCATAATATCTCTTGTAGATAAAGTATACCGCTAACGTAATTACGATGATTATTGGTATTAAAAATGTAAAAACACCGACTGTTACTATTGTCATAATTATTTCCCCTTTAAATTCCTATTCTTTCTCTGAAAATGTAGTAATAACTTCTGGTTACATCGACTTTGGATCCGTTAGTCATATGCAGGATGAATTTCTGGAGCAAGGATGATTCGATACGTTTTATCTTCTTCAGGTTTACGATCGAGGAATTGCTTACTCTCAAGAAACGTTCTGCCGGCAGAACCTGTTCAAGCGCTTTAAGCCTTTCCCCTGAATTGTAAGTACCATCCGATGCATGGATAATTATGTCGTGACCCATGCTCTCGATAAAACATATGTCATTGACGTCAATAAAGAATTGCTGGTCTTCCCTTTTTCCGGCGATGTAATGAACTTCTCCCCCGCGGCGGATAAGTACATACTTCGAGTCAGGATCGTCAATTATCCCCATTGATTCCAGGCTCTTTCTTATCGGATCTTCAGGATCCAGCATTAATTTGATGTTCACCTTTTGCTCTCCTTTCATCTGAATAGAAGATACAACAAAACAATTCTAAAATCTCGATTTTTGAATGATTTGCAAGGATTGGAACACAGATTGCAAAAAATAAAGCCCGGCATGAACCGGGCCTGAAATACTGAATTGTAATTACATTTTATTTCTCGTTCTTCATTCCTGAAAGGAACGCATTTATGAAGCCGTCAAGATTACCATCCATAACGGAATCAACATCTACTTCTTCGTAACCTGTTCTGTTGTCCTTAACGAGCGTATAAGGACAGAAGACGTAGGATCTGATCTGTGAACCCCATGCGATCTCCATCTGGTTGCCCTTGAGGTCTTCGATCTTCTCCATCTCAGATGCTCTGGCAAGCGCGAAAAGCTTGGCCTTAAGCATTCTCAAGCATGTTTCCTTGTTCTGTAGCTGTGATCTTTCTGCCTGGCAGGAAACAACGATTCCCGTAGGGTTATGAGTCATACGTACAGCCGTATCGGTCTTATTGATGTGCTGGCCGCCCTTACCTGTCGCACGGTAAGTATCGACACGGACATCAGCCATATCTATCTTGATATCGTCTTCTGTCTTCTGGTCCAATTCAGGGATGACTTCGCATGAAGCAAAGGATGTATGTCTTCTGCCTGCGGCATCGAAAGGAGATATTCTTACAAGACGGTGAACACCAAGCTCCGATCTTAAGAAACCGTAAGCATATTCACCCTTGATCATGAAGGATACAGACTGGATACCTGCCGTATCACCTTCAACATAATCAAGTTCTTCAACGCCAAAACCGTGGCTTTCTGCCCATCTGGTATACATTCTGTAGAGCATTGAGCACCAGTCCATGGCCTCTGTTCCGCCGGCGCCTGCGTGAAGCGTGATAGTTGCATTATTTGCGTCATAAGGACCCGTAAGAAGTGTCTCAAGACGCATCTTCTCGAAGTCTTCCTTGAATTTAGCTGATGAAGTCTTGAGTTCTTCTAATGAATCGAGATCCTCTTCCTCGTTTGCGAGCTCACAGAGAGCCAGAAGGTCCTCACGCTCGGCAACAAGAGAGTTATAGCTCTCAACCTTCTTCTTAAGTCTGCCTAATGTCTGCTGGATCTCCTGCGCCTTATCGACGTTATTCCAGAAGTCCGGCTCCTGCATGCGGTTCTCGTATTCGCTTATCTGGTCAGATACGCGGTCAATGTGAAGAGCATCCTTAAGCTCTGCTACAGGCACTTCGTAAGATTCAAGATCGAGTCTTATGTTGTCAAATTCAAGCATTGATTACCCCTTTTTATGTTCTTCAACAAATTCTTTAACAAGTATCATGGCTTCCTTGATGTCTTCCAAAGAAGCAGCATAACTGATACGTACAAAGCCTTCACCGCACTTGCCAAAAGCGTTGCCGGGAACTATGGCGACGTGCTTTTCGAGCAATAGCTTCTCACAGAATTCCTCAGAAGTCAGTCCGGTAGATTTGATGCAAGGGAAAGCATAGAAAGCTCCATAAGGCGTGAAGCACTCAAGGCCGGCGTCCCTTAAGCCCTGAACGATAACTCTTCTTCTGTGGTTATATTCATCCCGCATTTTCTTGACTTCATCATCAGAGTTCATTGCTGCTTCGATAACAGCAAGCTGTGATGTAGAAGGCGCACACATAATGCAGTACTGGTGGATCTTTACCATGGGAGCTATAAGCTCATGAGGTCCTGCTAAGTAACCAACTCTGAAACCTGTCATGGCATATGACTTCGAAAAGCCGTTTACCATAACTACTCTGTCTCTTAATTCGGCAAACTGTGTAAGAGAAGCAGGCTTACCGTCAAGATAGTTCAGCTCGCAGTAAAGCTCATCGGAAAGAACTATAATCTCAGGGTGTCTCATAAGGACATCCTTGATCTTAGCCCAATCCTCAAGTGTCATGACGGCACCTGTAGGATTATTAGGATAACCTACGATCACATACTTCGTCTTATCAGTAATCGCTGCTTCGAGTTCTTCAGGCATGAGTTTATAGTTGTTCTCAGGCTTAGTCTCGACGATTACAGGAACACCGTGAGCAAACTCTACTGTTGCCTTATATGCAACGAAACAGGGTTCGACAACGATTACCTCATCACCCGGATTGATAAGAGCCCTGGCAACAAGGTCAAGGCCTTCAGAACCGCCAACGGTGATAAAGATCTCAGTCTTGGGATCGTAATTTACACCATACCTTCTCTTAAGATAATCGGCGATAGCAACTCTGGAATCGATATATCCGGAATTGGGTGAATAATGGGTATATCCGTCGATAATGGAATTAATAGCAGCTTCTCTGATCGTCCAGGGAGTAACAAAGTCAGGCTCACCTATGGAAAGTGAGATTACATGACCCTTCATCTCGTTGGCAAGATCAAAGAACTTCCTTATAGCAGACGGCGGAACCTGCTGTACTGCTTTGGAGATCTTGGAATCGTAATCAAAACTCATAAGATGATAGCCTGCCTGTCGTCAGTATTCGGATTATCGTAGATTATACCATTCGCCTTATACTTCTTAAGGATGAAGTGTGTTGTCGTCGAAAGAACGCCTTCCATAGTAGCGATCTTCTCAGTAACGAACGTAGCGATATCTCTAAGGGTCCTGTCCTCATAGATGATCATGAGGTCAAAGCCGCCGCTCATGAGGTAACATGCAGTTACCTTGTCATACTTGCTCAGGATCTGGGCAATATGGTCATAACCCTTATTCTTTACGGGTGTGATCCTTACTTCGATCATACCGATACAGTTATCGGGTGCCTGCTTTTCCCAGTTGATTATCGTGTTATAGCCAAGGATGATGTTCTCATCCTTAAGACGCTTGATTTCGGCTTCCACATCCGCGGCGGTTGTACCGAGCATAACGGCAATCTCTTCAGAAGAGAGTCTTGCGTTGTTCTCAATAAGTCTTAAAAGCTCTAAATCGTCTATCATGTGGAAACTCCTTTACTATAAATTGCAAAATCTCCCGCAACAAATTTGCGGGAGATTGTTGCTTTAATTCAGTTTATTCAGATTCTTGCTACGCCTGTATCACGTGCGGCCTGTGCAACAGCAGCTGCAACAGCCTTGCCTACTCTTGCGTCGAACGCATCAGGAAGGATGTAATCAGGATTGAGCTCAGCGTCAGATACGATGCCTGCGATAGCGTTAGCTGCAGCGATCTTCATCTCGTCGTTGATATCGGAAGCTCTTACATCGAGAGCACCACGGAAGATGCCCGGGAATGCGAGAACGTTGTTAACCTGGTTCGGGAAGTCGGAACGGCCTGTAGCCATAACTGCAACGCCTGCCTTCTTAGCTTCATCAGGAAGGATCTCA
>Ga0247608_10006018_pt1 | contig 12900 bp, 1 predicted proteins | sample 176DNAGHGlowgp2_FD_193490 | JGI IMG/M metagenome (GOLD analysis project Ga0247608, IMG submission 193490) | Sheep rumen microbial communities from Palmerston North, Manawatu-Wanganui, New Zealand - 1766 DNA GHGlow gp2 | ecosystem: Host-associated > Mammals > Digestive system > Stomach > Rumen ... | reverse complement strand
ATCCCCAATTAAAATATTAAAGTTTATCATTTTAATAAATAAATATTTGTTTATTTAATTATTTTTTAAAATAATATTTATGTAATAATTAAAATTATAAATATATGATAAAAATAATTATATAATGATATATTATTCTTATTATATATAATCAAGGTGATAAACATCTATAATTCCTAAGTCTATTCAAACCTTCTGCTATTCCTCTTAAAAAGCAATTATGCTTCCTTGCTGTATAACAAATGGCAATAAATAATTCAATAAGAAATTCACAAACTATAAAATTAAAAATAAATGCAAAAGCAAAACATTCAACAAATCCTTTATTTTGATATTTCCAAACAACAGTAAATCCAAAAATTGAATAAAAGCAATATATCCAAATAATTCCACAAAGAACCATTCCTATTATGGCAAATATTTTTTGCCTTTTTTCTATTGCTTCCCACTCTCTTAAGACACTTAATTGTCCACCAGTAGTTACCAAAGTAAATAATCTTCTCTCCTTCTTATTTGGGAATTTAAAAAATATTGCTACTAAATACATTACTCCATCTGCAGCTATCATTGAATAAATTGAATAAATTACCATTTTCACAGGGGAAGTGTGAACAGCATTTTCATCTGAAGTTAAGAAAACTGAAACAAAAATTAAAATAACACAAAATTCTGTCATTAATAATGATAATTTTTTCCATCTTGGATTAAAAACCGATACTACACAAAAAGAATTAATTAGAATACTTCTGCTTTTAATATTAAGAATTAAAAATTCACAAAATGTAAGGCCAATACCTGCAAATTGCTCTATTTGCTGGCTTCTTGCTTCATCGGCGTTTTCAAATTCTTCTGGTAAAGCATTATGATGATATCTTCCTCTATTAATTTTATCTTTTTTATCATTTCTATTGCCATAAAAGAAATTTGAATTTTTTTTCCTTTTTAATTCTTCTTCAGCATTTTTTTTTCTGGATTTTACATCTCCTCCATAAAAAAAGTTATTATTTATCGCCTTTCCTTTTTTGAAATTCATATTAAATACATCTTCATCATCAAGATCTAAGTCATCTAAAAAATCCTTCTCAAATTTTTCACTTTTAAATCCTTTTCTTTTTGTATTTGGGCCATATATTTGTTGATTTTTTAAATCTTCTCCCGAGGTCATAACTGTGCCTCCAAATCCATTTGGTCCATAATCTCTATTATCAAAGAAGTTCCTATGATTATATCTATTTTTTAATCTATTTGGTATTAAATCTTTTTCTTCTTTTTCTTTTATTTTATCTTCTGGTTTTTTATAATGTAAAAATAAGTCAACTATTTCTTCTTTTAAATATTCTAAAAATGCTTCTTGATTTGTGAATTTTTTATCATACAATTTTAAAATTGTCAAAAACAATAAATATAAAAATAATAATATCAAAAATATTAATCCACCTAAAGATTTTAAATAATTTGGGAAAAATAAGAAAATTTTTGGCCTCATCAAATAGAAAAATCTTCCATTACAATGAAAAGTTGCATTATTTGGAACAAAGAAAGCAGCAAATTGTGTCAAATGAGTGCTACTAAAAACAATATAATTTGTATCATTAGTAAAGTTTAGATAACTAACACCTGTTTCATTAAAATCTTCAAGCATTTCGTCATAATATCTAGGAGTAATATTATATACCCTATTATATAGTTTAATTCTTTCTTCAATTGTACTATCGGTTACATTCCCATTATCCATAATATATATAGGATCTGCAAAAATGGGATCATCTGGCCCTTTATATACATTTGGATCATACATTGCTTTTTGTAAATTAAATTCTTCTAAGAAATAGTATCCAGAATATGGTATTTTATATTTGATAAGATTATTATTTTCACAACCTGATATTGATAAAAATTTGCCTGTTTTTGTATCAAAAAGTCTTACTTCTAATAAAGGTCCTGTGTTATTTCTTAAAATTGTATTATTATAAGCATAGGGGAAATAATAATATTCAATAAAAAATAGATATAAGTAATAATTCGGATCTTTTAATCTTTCAATTTCAATATAATTGACACAATTCATAAACTCAAAATGAGATTTATATTTCTGTCTTCTTTGCATAAAAAATTCTTTTTCATTAAAACCTCTTTCAATTGGTGTTAAAGCCAAATAAAAGTTTTTAGATTCATAAAAGAATGAGCTTTTTGTAGGCATATACTCATTAGCTATATATTTCATTAATTTAATTAATTCTTCATTTATATAATTAAAACTTTGTTTATAATCTTCCATTGATTCTTCATCTAAAGTAATATTTCTTACTTTTAAACCAGTTAAATATTTTATTTTTCCTCTTTGCTGTTCCATTAGCATTAATTCATATGAATAATAATAATCCAATAAATCGAAATATTCTGGAGTGTTATTTAAAATAGAATCTTTATATTTTGACATAGCCAATGTCAAAAATGTATCTAAATTTATACTAAAGAAATTTCTATCTTGGATAAATTGGCAAGCCCCAAAATACAAATTATGAAACGTCTGAAACTCATACCAAGTAATACTTTCTTGTATATCACCTATTATTTTATCAAATAATTCATTATAATAAAATGCTAAAGTTTCATATCCATTTTTTTCCACATGGCAATTTCTTCCAATAAATCCGGTATCACAATGACAATTAATAAATTCATCCATTAAATCACAGTAGCCATTATTATTGCAAAAATCTAAAGTACAAACAGGATCTGTTTTTGTCATCATAGATGAATCAAGAGATGGCTCATATTTAGTTTGATGCAAATTAGGCTGTAAAACTTTATACATATCAATTCCTAAACTCATCAAATATTGACTTCTATGATAAAATATTAAGTCTGTTCTCATATCAGGTAATGAATATTCTGTAAGGGCATCAGGTAAATTATATAATCCATTGTTGAGGTTATTAGCTACTTTTATATCTTTAGTCGCAATTGTTATAGCACCATAATTATCCCTTATATAACAATAAATTGTTACTGTGCTACTCGGCATTTGGTAATAATTTACAGTGAAATTTCTAGTAATTTCATTTTCTGAAGACCATCCTCTAAGTAATTCTGTGGTAGATACTCCATTTTCTTTGGCATAAAATATATATAATAAATCTTTTGTTGTATCATCATCATAATTTTTACACATAATGAGAAAAGTTGTTGTATTATATAAACCTATTTCAGGAGCTATGACTAGTGTACCATGCTTAGGATTTGCATTTATTGTCAATACAAAAGGAACTGTTATATTCACCGTTTTTGAATTATTCTTAAATTTATAGCTTTGAGCTATTATAATTAAATTAACTACATATTTTTTTCCTAAAACAAAAAATTCATTATCAACAGGAGTTTCTAAATTTGAACGATCTCCAGTGTATGGTAAATCAAAAGGAAATGTTAATTCAGTATCATTATTTACTAATCTAGTAGCATTTCCATCAAAATCCCACCAAGATTTACATTCTATAGCAGTACAATAAGTAATTTCAGCAATTAATTTTTCAAATGTTTCTAAATCAATTGGAAGATCTTCTTGGTAATTAACTAATCTGGCTTTGGCATCAAAAGGTATACACATATTATGGTCATTTGGATCAGTAGTTAATCCATAATCTTCACAATATTCAATACATATATGCAAGTCAGGTACTAAAGCTAATGGTCCTTCACATGAAGTACAATTATTATAAAAAGGCCCTGTACATGTATAGCAAGTAAGATGGCAAGGTCTACATTGATTAATATCATCTCTAGGATAATATTTTACTGGACATTCATTTGTACAAGAGCCATCAACAATATTAATATATATTGCATCTTCTTTACAAGATATGCATTTATCACCCAAATCTCCAGGATATTCACAATGTGTTGTAAGAGGCTTTGAGCATGTATCTGACGAAGGATTATATACTTCTCCTTCTGGACATAATGTTAATTCTTTATAATTAGTATTTTTTGGGTTCGGATCTACAATATTATAACCTATAAAATGTGTTCTTCTCGTAACAACCCATTTATTTACTAAATATATTTCTACATTTGATTCTGCTCCTAATAAATTTATTATTGTGTATTTATGGGGAGCATTTAGTTCAGCCTGCCAATCTTCTATTTTAAAATCATTCTTATAAAAGGCAATTAATCCTGGATATCTACCAGCTGATTTTTTCAGTTCTTTTTGATATACACCGAAAGATTGTAAATCAATTGTAGAAGTATCTATATATTCATAATTATATTGTTGCCATAATTTTAGCTCCCTTAAAAAAACAAATCCATAAGAATCATAACTTGTTTCTATATTTTTTATTTTTAATGTAGTTACTTACCTATTCTATCTTCTGGATATTCTTCTATTGATAACTTTTCTTTGACATTATTGAAAAAGTATGTATGGTTACTTGAAATGAATTCTGATCCACATCTTAATAAATTCCATTTATATCCATATATTTTTTGTTCAATATATTCAGTATAGAAAAGTTCTCTACTTTCATCCCATAATGCATAACATTTTGCATATAATTCATTATTTTTATTAACTATTACAAGTTTATTATGTAAATTCCATTCTATTGTCATTTGCTTAAAATTAAATGTTTTTAAATTATAACTATAAGCATAAAACCATACTTCTATTGTTGATTCATAAGTTGAACTCGAAGGCACATACATTGAAACATCATTTATTGCTGAAAAATCAATATAAGGCAAATATTCACAATATGTTTGGTAAGTAGTTTTATGTTTTCTTAGCCAGTATAATCCATCATACATATCGCATGTACATTGTTGATTATTTCCTTGGAAGCAAAGTGTTACACAAGTTTTATCACAACTTGCACAAGGTATATTTTCAGAATCGTATTGAACATCAAAATAATAAGTTACATCTGTACATTTTCTAGAAGAATCTACATATATATTATAGTCAGGAACACAGTTTACATCAATTTTATCTGTTGTTGTTAAATAATCAGCTTGTATGCACGCATTATTTCCTGATAATGAATAATATATTAATAAATAATTTGCTGCATTTGTGGAAGAAATTATAGTACCAAAATTACCTTGCAAAAACCTTGTATAAATTCTAAAATCTGCAAAGAAAGCAATTACTTCATAATGTAAGCTAAGTTGATCAATTTTTACACCATCAGGTGGAATTTCATAGTCCTCACTAAAAGGAATATCTATTTTATTGACATTAATTGTTAACATATTTGGATATATTTCATTATCTACTACTCCACTTACATAATTAGCTACACATATAGGAATCCAAGTTCCAAAATAATCATGAAAATTTTCATCTCTAAAAGCTTCTTGACTTCCTACTATGAAAACTAAATTTGTTGTTTCAACATCATATGCAATATATGTGTCTGCTCTAAACATTATTATTCTTGCCTGAGATGACCCACCTGCTAAAATTCCTTCAAATTTCATATAAATGCAAAATGTCCATGCTTTTAAATCTTTTACTTTTGTATTGCCTACTTCTATTTTGAAAGGAATTATAGTATTTAAAGTGTTTGCAGGTATTTTTAAAAAGTATCCATTTATTCTTATACATTCCATACCATTTAGAACATAGCCTTCATTGCATTCATAACAATTCGTAGCCACTGCAGAAAAACATCTACGACATGCTGGATCACATGGTGTTGCTGTAACTACTCCATTATCTTCTTCTGACTCTCCTAAAGAAGCAATAAAATATCCAGGATTTTCTTCCCCCCAATCATGATTTATTTCATAGTTATAAAATATATATTCATCTGAATTTTTAAAGTTTTTAGTCCAAGAATGAGTGACTTTAAAGCTATCTGTTCCAGTAATTATTTCTTGAATAACATTAATATCCATATATTGTATTGTTAAAGGATAAAATACAATTAAACTATTTGGAAACTCTGTGAATAATTTATTATTAAAATCTTGAACCATTCTAATTGTGGCTGTTCTTTCATCCCAAATTCTAATGTTTTTATAGTATGCTGAGCCCCAATTCAATCCTCCAGATACTCCACATTTCCCACTATTTTTTCTTGGACAAAAAGTTATCATACTTATTTGAAGATCAGTATTTTCTATATCGGTGAAAGATAGTTTAGGATTTGCTATTTCAAAATTTAAAAATAAATCAATTTGTTTTTCATTTATTCTTGTTCTTATATAAATTTTATTCCATTCATAATCATTTATACCAGCTATTTGTCCTTGTAATGCCGAATTATCTGTATTTTCATAATAAAATATATTTGTCTCAGTATTAAGATATATTGTATGTGGAATAGAATAAAAATAATATTCTTTTTTCTGTGTTTCATAAGAATCTTGGCACTTATCCAGCATATGATCTAATTTAAACCAAAATTCTAAAAAATATCCTGTTCTAAATAAGTATTGATTATCTTCAGAAATAGTTTGTGTAAAACTTGGAGAATTATAGCATTTTGAAAAGAATAAAGAACTTCGTTCATTATATTTTGATTCTACACAATGATATCCTATTCTATATCTATCATCTTCACATTTATAATTTAATTGATAATCTGATAAATGTGCAGAAGAACTCCCTGGACATTGCTTGGTACCTTTTATACAATTTGAATTGCATATCCCTTGGGTTTCATGTGTCCCAGGATTACGAATATCTTCATTAATACAACCTCCTCTACAATAAATTTGCCCAGAATTATCTGATGTTATATAATAATTAGGCAAACAACATATAGGGGTTCTTTCTTCCATACAATAATAAGCGTTTAATTCAGTTAAATCACAATCTGCTATAAAAACACAATAATTTCTATTTGGATCATATTTCATTTTTGTTTTTGTTGAAAATTCGCATAATGGCATAAATCTGAAATTTGCACATAACTCAAAAGTGGCAGAAGTATCAGCAAGGCTTAAAATTTTATCAAATTTTTCAATTACCATCCCCTGTCCAGAACCATAATTATAAGGTCTAAATTGATAACGATATATCAAATTTCTACTTGTCAAAGTAAATTCTGCAAAATTTGCAAAAAATAAAACTGAAGGCATTTTATAAGCTTCTAAATTCACTAAATTCATATTTCTTAGGATTTTATTATACCAATATGGAATATAGTCCCTAAATAATGTAATTGATCTAAAATAAATTCTTTTTGTATTTGTAATTTTTTGTATACTTAATGTCGTTTGCAATAAAGTATTACTATTAGAACCTCTAGTAGTACTAAAAAAATATCTCATTGGATAAAAAGAATGAGTTGTCTTTCTAATATCTTTATATAAATATTCATTATTAAATGTCTTTATACTTAATGATTTTTCATCCATGCCATTTACATAATATTCTCTATTATAATGAGAAACTGAGCAAATAACATTTATCCAAGTAGCTGATTCAGATGTATATTCATCAAGAAGATAAACTTGAGCTACATTTAAAGCATTACTAAATTTTGACTGAATATTTTCATTAGAAACGCTATCAGAATAATATCCTTGAGGAAAGCAATAAGCTTCTAAACGTGTTGTTCTTATTATGGTTATTTGTAAATGTTGTGACCAATTTATGTGTAATCCTTGACTTATAACACTTGCATCTTCTAAAAATATCCAAATAGACATTGAATAACTTCCACTATAAGCATATGGAAGATTGTTAAATTCGAAGTCTTTCATTTTAGATAAATCAATGAACTGAAGACATTTTTCTATAGCTACATCATAGTATTGTCCATCTTCAGTGCAATTGACAGGGTCATTATAAAAATAATCATCTACTACATTCATTCCATAATGTCCATTATAATTTACTCTAAATGTACTATGTCCACTAAGCTCCTTTACTATAAAGCTATCATAATATTTCCCAACTCTTCTTACCATACCATGTTCAGGTTCCCATTGTTCTAATAAATAAGGAAATTTAGTAGTAGTCTTTAATTTTAGACGACTGAGAAATTCTGCATTAAAATAGCACCATTTCCATAGACGAATATGCTTAAAAAAAAGAACTCCCCAATCTATAAATTTTGAATTATCAGTGATTGATAAAGTAGTCTTAGTTTGAGTTAATAATAAATTTGTTGGTGAAGTTTCTATCAAGTTAGCTCTTTCTAATTCCAGTTCATTAAAATATGTATTGACATTTATATAATAATTTATTTCTACAAAATCTACTGAACAAGATAAATAATTCCACTTATTAATTTCAATTAATTTTATTAGTCTTCTTGGTGCTTCAGTATCACCTTCGGCATAAGGAATACAATGAAATTCATATTTATTATTTCCTTCTGATTGACTTCCTTTTTGAACTATTATTTTATTATGTCCATCCCAAAAAAAAGTGACTCCTCCAAATCTTCCTGGTAAATAATTATATGCATACATCCAAAACTGCATAGTATATCTTTTTGTTTCTCTTGCAGTTTGAACATTATTAATTACAATAGGATCTGAATTGGCAAAATTAATATATTCCATATATCTACAAGCATTTTTATCATTATTTCTAAATATCATTTGACTATTATAATTTGTATTAATGCAACTGCATTGATTTATTCCATTATTTCCATAGCATAAATTAAAGCATTTATTTAAATTTGTTTTTCTAGCATTATCTCCATTAAAAGGGTCTGAAAGATAACAATTATCATTATTCACACCATAAGAAGGATTTTCATCAGGGACACATGCAAAATCATTTATATTTGCTCCTTCTAAATAGCTAGTATCAAAGCAACCAGTATCAGAACTTGCTTGAACAAAAAAGCTTGCTCTAGGAATAGGCACATAAAAAGGAGTTTTTTGAAGAAATTTATCTGTCTCTTGTTCATAACCTAAAGCCCCTATTATATATTCATTATAAAATTTTACATTTGCTACTAAGCCAAAATAATCTTTTTTAATAGTAAAAGAATCTAAATTCATTTTAGGATTAACATTAGAAATATTTACTGGATATGATTGATCCTGTAGTTCAAATTTCATCATAGTAGGAAAAAAAACAGTTCCCGAATCTTCTATTTCTTTATGATGAGCGATTGAAAAAAAAACCCAATCACCTATTTGATTTCTAAAATCGAAAACATTTGATATTAATCTATTGTCTATAACAACAGATAATCCATAAGGTCTGACAGGATCATCATCACTTGAAGAAAAAACTATTTCTAAACTTTGTCCTATTTGGAACATTACTATATGATCATCTCCAGCAAAGCCAAAGGTTTTACTCCAAAATGTGACAGTTACAGCTGGTTGATTTTCAATTAATGTTATTTTTTGAACCTTAGCATCTAAGTTTCTATTCAATAAATTTGGGGATTTAAAATAATAAGATCCTATTCGGGCACAATTATAGCCAGAAGTAAGAAAGCTACCTACTTTACATTTACGGCACATATTTAAAACTTCTGATGCGTCTTGTTTTGGACACCAACAACGTTCACATAAATTATTATCACATCCTCTATAAATATATGATATTTCTTTTCCATCTATAGTTGATTCACCAAAAAAATTACAAGTTCCATAAAAATGTTGAGATTCTAATATATCAAATGTTGAGCAATAGTTATATTTCTGAAATAATATTTTCCATGATTTATCACAAATTCTTCTTTATTTTTAGGATCAATGACCCTATTATTAGAAATATATTTATTTGTCATTGGGAAATAATATTTTATTGCAGAAACCCTATTTATTAAATCTGGATAAAATGTATCATATTGTGCTAATATTTTTGGGCTTGCATTATTTCCATCCCAAATTCTAAAATTTTTATAGTAACCTGTAGCCCAATGAATAACCTTATCTTCATAATCTTTACATACTTTATCACAAAAAATAATATTTTCTAAAGGCCCAATTGTAGGATAATGCTGAGTTTTTAATATATTCATGGAATTTGCATTTATCCCGATGGTAAAATCATATTCTTCTATTGTTCTATTATATCTTGAATAAATATATATTCTATTCCATTCATGATGTCTATATGAACCAAAAGAGCCAGTACTAACTCCAAAAAAATGATAATATATATTATCTTCATAAACCATATCATCACCTTTTTTTGTAATTTGAAAATAAAAATCAATAACATTTGTGTGAAGAATAAAATGCTTCACATGCGAGGGTTCTCCAAAAAACTTTGGTCCTAACTGCTTTAAAAAATAATCGTCATAATACCAAAATTCTAACATATAAGAATACATTTTTTTAATTTTTTTTTCCATTTTTGCTGAATTATAAAATCCACTATATTGCAAATAATAATCTACTTGATTATCTTCGCATCTATAAAATAAGTTATATGCTTTGCTTAATTCTGTGCAAAATCCACCATTATAATCTAAATTATTTCCAGCGGGTTGATCATATAAACAAGTCATAGATTCTTGGCATGAATAATCGCAATATCCTGATTTATCATTCACACCTACAAATGGTACTTCATGAAAATTAATACAGGTGTCATCACATTCATTTTTATTTGTATCCAAATATTTTTCACAACACATTGCTAGATTATCATCATAAACGTATTTTTGCTTATCACTTTTTAATAAAGGATTATATTCATTTGGAGTTAAATCTATTTCTTTGTACTTTTTGTTTACAGGAGGAAAATTAAGATGTTTAAAATTTAAGGCAGGAGTAATTATATCTTTTTCATCTTTAATATTTTTTTTGGTGAAATTTAAAAAAATATCTTCTTCCTTATATTCATAAGAATACCCTTTTATTTTATATACTGTTCCATAATATAATTGATCGAAAGGCAAATAATACAATAGTTCGTAAAAATTACCAATATTATGATAATCAAAATACATATATTGCATTTTTATAGGTATATATTCCTTGAAAAGAGTTAAATGTCTGAAATAAACTTTAGATCTTGACAAATGCCAATTTTTAAATTGTAATAATAAAGTGTTATCATCATAAATAATATGCTTAAAATATTTATCACTTTGCACTGTGATTATTACATCTTGAGGAGGTCTAGGTGCAGAATAAGGAGGGACAAATTCTCTTCTGAAAGGTGCATGTTCTAAATGCTCTTCTTTATATTCAGTTTTTCCATTAATAACTGTTTTTAAATAGTATAATCCATGATCGAAGGATTCTGCACAAGAAACATGTACCCAATGACCATCAATAGTTTGATGGAAATCCTTATTACTTGAGCTATCACTACCTACCATAAAATCTTTTTGCTTATCACTTGGCACGCTAAAATTTAAAAAGTAATGAGGATGAGGGAAAAAATTACCTTTTTTGTATTCAGGATCAAATTCTGATTTATCTGTAACATTCATTGAAAATAGATCTTCATAAACATGACAATAAACAGAAAATTTCTTTACTCTTTGTATGATTGTTATTACTAATCGATCTTTTAATACTACATGATGCAATTTATCATATTTTTGTGGTTCACGACCATTTTTTATGCTTTCAGGAAGTGGCCCATCATTATCTTTTGATCTACTCAAATTTGTATCAGCCAAAAAAAGCCAAAAGCCTAAAGTATGTCTATCATCATAATCCTCCCCATCAGGTTTAACTTTTACTTCAAAATCCTCAAATTTAGTTACATCAACATAGCCTATGCTACAATATCCATCTTTTGGTTCTTCTGTAGTACTCATTACATTACATTTTTTACAATAATTTAAGCCAGCAGGATTAAAATCATCTTGATAGCATTCAGTACAACTTTGGTGACATGGAGTACAATTAAAATATGTACACATAAAACCTATAAAACAATCTTCATCTTCTGTGCAATTTGTTAGTAACCCATTCTTACTTCTTATCATATCATAAGTAAAAACAGTCCCTGCTAAAGTTTTTAAATCCTCTATTGTTACCCTATAATTTGATAGAACCAAACCATCAGAATCAGTAATGAATTGTAATGATAGTTTTGGATCTCCAATTATTAGCACATCTGTTCCAGGATCATTTTTATTAGGTGTAAGTCTAAAATTCATTATTGTTGAAACTTCAGTTTCATTTTTAACTTTAGGTAAAATATAAAAAATAACATTTTGATATTTATTTGCTGTTAATGAAATATTAGCTATTGAACTATTAACTGTCTCATCATCACTCATTAAAATTACATTAACTATCATATCAGTAGTTGATATCATTGGAATAGTCATATTTATTTCAAAATCATCATGATGAAAAGCTCTTATTGGTGAAGGGCAACTAAAATTAAAACCTTTTATAGTATTCCTAAATAATTTTGTTTCTTCAAACCTATTTCCTAATTCTAATGTTGATTCAATATCTTTAATTCCTTTATCTTGACCAAAAAAGCTTAATCTATCATTATCTTCATAAGTTATGCTTCCAGTTATATTTTCTATTAGTTCACATTTTCTAGGTTTATAATTTATTCCATATTTAGGAGAACGATAATATTTTTCCTTTTCTGTAAAATATCCTAAATCATAATAAAAACTTTCATTAGTTATATCCATTACTTGAGATTTATTGAAGGCTGGATCATCTTCTGTATGATGATCTGGGAATATTTTTATTTCACATTTTATTTGTGTATTCAAAATTATTATTAATGTAATGAAAAGTAAAAAAATAGTTCTAATAAAATTGGAAAATACTCTTGTGATTTTCATTTTTTTTTTAATGTCTTTTTATTTATTTTATTTTAATCATTTTTTAAATATATTTCTATATTATGAATTATTTTAGTTCAAATAAAAAATATTAAAAAGTTTTAAATAAAATATAAATATTGGGGATTGGGGATTGGGGATTGGGGATTGGGGATTGGGGATTGGGCCCAATCCCCAATCCCCAATCCCC
>Ga0247608_10006016_pt1 | contig 12904 bp, 11 predicted proteins | sample 176DNAGHGlowgp2_FD_193490 | JGI IMG/M metagenome (GOLD analysis project Ga0247608, IMG submission 193490) | Sheep rumen microbial communities from Palmerston North, Manawatu-Wanganui, New Zealand - 1766 DNA GHGlow gp2 | ecosystem: Host-associated > Mammals > Digestive system > Stomach > Rumen ... | reverse complement strand
TTTGGAATCACCCTTATCCTCATTGGATTCATCTTCGGATTTCTTCTTATCGTCTGATTTCTTATCGTCGTCGGCCGGTTTGTCGTCCTTCGGGGTGGATTCCTCGAGGTCGTCATCCTCGGCTTCCATAAGGAACAAAGGCTTCAGGCGTTCCACTTCGCTCTCGAACATCAAGTAGTTATTCCCGTACATCTCAGCACCTGCTCAAATTTTTCATAAAGTTTATATTGACCCGTAAACATTTTGCTATATTTGAATCATACCAAACTCGTCATAATAACCTTATGGGAAGATAAATGGCTGAAGAAAACAATAATCTTTTAAACTTACTGAAGGAGTTGGGCAACCAGATTCCGCGAATCTCCACCGACTTCATCACGCCTGAGGGCATTGACTGGAAGAAGCTTGGGCGTACCATCAAGAACGCAAGTTTCAACAATATTCTCCCGATGTGTTCCACAGCCACCGACTTGTTGAGCCGCCTGTTCGTGAACTCTAACAACCAGAAGCTCAAGGATACGATTAGCTGGGCTCGTAACAGCATTGCGTTGTACTATGTGTTCAACAACATCTACAACAATGTTCAGCCGTCGAACTGCATGGAAAACCGTGCGGAAATCGTGTTCTGGAAGGATATCGCTTCCCGTTTCAAGGTCGAAATCCCTATTTGTGAGCATTACTCGGGGGCATGCGCCGGCCAGATTCCTATCGGCGACATCTTGATGTACCTCGTGTTCAAGCTCAAGATTAAGGAAAAGTACGAATTTACCACTCCGGATGGCGATACCTATGACTACACCGTGGAAGGTGCCGAAGGTAACCCGCCGACAATCAATTCCAGCGGTAACATCATCATTACCAGCCCGCTTTGCGCTCTCATCCGTTGCAGGAAGCTCAAGCAGTCGGGCGGCGATGCCTTAGTAGAAACATTGTATGTCCTCAAGATGGAAAAGTTCACCACCGAAGCTGCTGACGAAGAAGGCGGTATCGGCGCACTGACTTCGACTTCGGATTCTCCGTCCAAGTTCATCGGCGGTCAGATTCTCACTGAACACGCCGCGTTCGTCATCGAACACCCGAGCTGCGACAATGAACGCTGCGTACAGTCTTGCTTGGCTAACATTTACCGTGGCCTCGACCCGATGAAGTACCAGTACCGCGTAGACGCGAGCCGCATCTACGTGAAGCCGAATGACCCGCCTGTCGATTCCGAATGCTGGGTCCAGTCCGACATTATGAAGCAGATTTCGTCCTGGTGTACCAACGCTGCCGAACAGAATACTTCCTTGTCCTACGCGCTTGTCGGCCCGCTCGGTACCGGTAAGACTTCCACTTGCTTGCATATTATGAACGACCTTACCGCTAAGGGATTCATGATTATCACCTGCAAGCTCGAAGACCGTACGCTTGATACAGTCCTTGACAGAATCAAGTTCTGCATCAACATGACACCGAAGGCAGTAATCCTCTTGGACGAACTTGATTCCCTCAATATCAAGACGAAGAACGATGAAGCAAACACTATCATCGACTTCTTCCAGCGTGTCAAGGAATCCAAGAACACGACTACCATCGTGTTCTCCACGGTCAATAACCCGCTCAATGTCGATGAATCGATTATGACTCGTTCCGGCCGTATCGACGAAACCATCGAAGTCGGTTATCCGGATGAAACACTCATGACGAGCATCTTCAAGAACTATTGCGATAAGCAGGGCTACACCATTGACGACGAATTGTCCGCTTACACGGTCACTGCACTCGTCAAGGCTGAAATGTCCGCCGCCGATGTCGAAAACTTCTGCCGCCAGATTTACATCAAGAACGGCAAGAAGGATGGGTTCGTAAAGGAAGACCTCGATGCGGTCATCCAGAGCTTTGCAAAGAGCCGTGACGCTTCCTCCAAGAACTACTACAAGCGTCAGGAACGAATCGAAGACCAGAAGAAGGCGCTCGAGAAGGCTTAATTTTCCTCCTATTGGGGGTATGTTGAGAGAAACGAACAGGAAGGGCAGTCCGAAAGGGCTGCCTTTTCTGTTAGGTCATGTGCAGGGTGCCGTTGGCTACCCTCATCTTATTGTAGATGCACCATGCGCCTAGAGTATGTTCCGCGAGGTATCCGTCGATTCTCCGGTTGTGCTCCCCGAGACCCGCCGCCTCGTCATAGATGTGCAATGCCGGGAACAGCCATGAGCACCAGGCGTCCAGCACTTCCTTGCGGGTGACGAACATGTTGCAGATGTACACCAGGTTGCTGTTGAGGTAGTCAGTGAATGTCCGGGTAAATTCCGGGTGGATTGTGTCGAGGGCGACTACCCACTTTTCGATGTCTTCCGCCTTCATCGCTCCGATGAACCACTGGTATGTCGTCCGGTTCATCGGATGGTGGTGCGGGATGAGTATGATGTCCGAATGTTCGAGGAAGTAGGCCGCACCGGTCCGGGAAAGCAGGTGGTTATCGTCGTAGAAGTACCGGCGGTAGTGTTCTAGGCCGCAAAGGTCGTCCGTCTCGTGCTTCCACATGTAATAGAGCCCGGTAAGCTCGCAGTAGTGCCTGTTGAGGTGGTCGATATTGTCCCCGGGGTGTTCCCGGTCTACTATGAATTGCTTCCTGAAGTCGTCAAGCGGAAGGAAGCTGTTGCGCGAAGAGCCGATAGTATAAATCATCTGATAGTCTCCTTGTGGGTATGTTTATGAATTTGCTATATTTGGTTTAAAATTATAATTGGAGGATATATTATGGAAACTGGAGAAGGAGGGGATGTTGTAATCCCGGGTTCCCCCTTGGATATCACCCAGCGTATGTACATCAAGTACGGGGATATTGCCAGGAGGGCAAAGATGCTCGACAGGCTGTTCACTTTGCTGTTCATTCTTGTTCCGGCTACAATTCTCGTAAATAACGTATTGGCCACTATAATTGCTACCGGGTTGTTCCTTGCGGTAACATTCATCGTCTACCCGATTGCAGTACCGAATCACGCCAAGTTCGTCAAGGAGTTCATTGACAACGCCAAGCAGGTTTCGAACGATGAAGAGCGTGAGGCGTTTACGCGGTGGGGTGAAAGTCGCATCAATAAGGACTGGCTCGACTAATTGCCCATATAAACTCCGGTAAAAGACTTTGCCGAGGTTTGTATGCCACGCGATTTGACTAGACGACAGGATATTTTTGACGACAACTTTGACCAGCCGAGGGGTCAAGAGAATAACCCTCTTGCTGGTGTATTGAACATACTTGACCGTTGCCGGGCCGGAGATAAGCCTAGAGAGGATGAATTTACCGGTGCAATCGGTACCCTGCTCGGAATGATTGGTGAAGAGAAGCGCCGCCGCAACGCGAACGCATTGCCTCCGCAGGAACCTGTCGATGTGCAGTACCCGCGCGCAGGCATGGCTATCGGGGTGGACAATATTGAGGCCGATGCGGAACCGCTCCCGGAAACCGATGCACTTACCGTCGAGGGTGAACGCGGGATGGGGCAGATTATGCAGGACATGAATGTTCCTGTGCCGGCAAGGGACCTTGCCCCTAGATTACTCAACAACATTGTGGACAATCACGACGGCACCTTCAGTTCCGCCGACGGGTCTTTGCATATGGGGAACCGGGAGATGCTTCTCTCGATGATTCAGCGTACACTGCAGGAAATCGGCAACGAGCTTGAACGGAGCGGTGGTCAGGGGATTGCCGAGATTGGCCCGAATCTCAGGGTTAATGTGACGACGCGCTTGCCGAACGGGCGCCGCCAGTTGAAGGTTATCGACCCGAGGAAACTTATCAATGGCTAATGAGTGTGGTGAAATTGGCGGACTCTTTATGGTGGACGGCCCCGGGTGGGACGCTCCGGTAATCAAGGAGTCTGCTCTCGACAGGTTCAATCGGATGGCTATGGACAATCCGATGTATGGCCACAATAAGATTCTCGATACGATGAGCCAGTTCGACAACTCGAATTATTTCCAGATGCACGACGAAGACGAGGAGCTTGACAAGTATGTTCAGACGCTGTTCATTGATGATGTCGGCGAGCACGGATACGATGTCGACGGCGACCCGTATGGTGAGTTCAAGAAGGAATATAACGGTCCTGCCCCGGAAGTGGGCGAGACTATGTACCCGGAGGTGGCCGCGCAGAATGCGGCGGCGTTCCTTGCCCAGTTCGGGAAACTCTTTGCGGGAAAATAGAAAAAGCGGAGCTTGATGCTCCGCTTCTTGTTTTCGGTTGAATTGCTGATTAGCGCTTCTTGGCCGGCTTGGACTTCTTACCACCGACGCTCGGGTTTAAAGCTGCCAATGCTTGTTCGGCACCAAAAGGAACAAGGGGGCCTTTTTTCTTGGCCGCTTCGGCTTTTTTCTTGGCAGCTTCAGCCTTCTTCTTTTCGGCTTCGGCCTTCTTCTTGGCCTTTTCGGCTGCCTTGTGGGCGGCTTCAATCTTCTTGTGCATCAACTCGTTGACTGCTTCGAGGACATCGTTGAAGAGGTCGTCGATGTCGGATTCGTCATTCTGTATGATTGTATAGGTACCGTCGTTGAGGCCGGCGACCTTGTTCTTGACTGCAACCTTGGCATTGAATTCGTAAGCCTTTTCGTTCTGCTTGAGGTAGATGGAAATCGTGCCGTCTGCAGTGGTGTATTCGTCGGAGCTCTTGGAATAGGAATTGGTGTCTTCTTCACTGTGCTTGACCTTGACACCGACTGGAGTCTTCTTCACTTGGGCGAGAAGGTATTTTCTGATTTTGCCAATCCCATCACTAGTTATTGTAGGAAGTTCTTTTGTGGACATAATGTTCCTTTGAAGTTGTTAATTAGTTCTTATTTTAAATATAGCAAAAAATGCTATATTTGTGGTATGAATATAACAAAAACTTTATTAATTGACGAAAAACTTGTCGAATTGGCGCTTAAGTTGTTCATCGACATAAAATTTTGTGTATTGCTATAAACTTAAAGTATAAATGTTCAATGAATTAGTGAGATTCTTCGTTGGACTAAGTAAGAGACCATTTACGATGGCTCGTTTGGAATTGAATCTCACAATAAGTTCCGAACGAGCCATTTATGTATTGTATGAGCAAGCACTGTTGGACATTGAAGGATAGGTACGAGTCGCAGTTCTCGGCTGCGTTCTATCCTATTCTATTGTCCGACACCAAGCGAGCTGAAATCATCCATCGCGCGGAAGAAATCCGTGCCGTCCGAAACGAAATATCGGAAGTATTCTTCTCGGATATGCTAGGATTCCAGGACATGAGCAAGTTCGAAGCATTTAAATTCTTCAATCCTACATTCAATACACGCTTATCCAGTCACTACTTGAAGAAGGCTATCGAAGATGTATGGCGAGCATATCAGCTCCGGTTTGATGCAATCCGCAAGAAGATTGAGTTCGTCAAGGTAGAAGAACTTGTACCGTCCTTCTACAAGATAAATGTCAAGGGACACAAGAAAGGTGACCTTAAATTCGTTGAAGTTCGCACTAAGAAGACAGAACTTACCAAAGTGCTGACTTGGCTTGCACGATACGGGAAGGATGAAACGGTCTACTGGCTGGAATCGGTAATTCCTACGGTTGATGCAACAAAGCAGAAATTCTACCGCGCCATCTTGGATAAGATTAGGAAGTTTGGCTTCGTCCGCCTCATGCGGTTGGCTCTATCTAGGAGAGCTACTGTATTTGCTGAATACGAGAAGCGGGGCAAGATTACCTTTGAGTCGCTCACATTCAGCGGAAGAAGCCGTATCAAGCGTCCTATAGTGGATGCTCGTAGGAACGAGACTGGAAAGTTCGACTATTTCATTGAAGTTTCCTGGGACTGGTTCAACCAAGGTTACCATGGCGACAGCAAGAACACGCTATGTATGCCGTTCAAGTATAGTAAGGCATACCACCGTTCATTGAACCGTTATTGCAACGGACGTGATACATCCTATACGATAGTAGTCCGTGGCAAGGACATCCATGTAGTTCTGACACGTGACGGCTACCGTTATAAGAACACCGATGAAATAACAGAAGAAAATACCGTCGGCATAGATGTAAATTCCAAACACAACATGTTCGCATTGAGTACGGGCGAGTTCATCCCGAACGATGATGCCTTGATTGCCGACCTAGAAACCGAATTGCTCAAGATAGACCAGAAACAGAAGAACTACAATGCTCGGTTTGCTAAGGACGAGGAACAAGATGCGTTCAAGATTTCCAAGAAAAACAAGGCACACATCGAAGCGATAACCTTGAAATTGAATGAGTCCAACAAGCGAGCGATAGCTGGTTTGTGTCAGAAGTTTGCTGAAGTTGGTATCAAGCACATAGCAATGGAGAACCTTGATGGCTTCCAAGGGAGCAGACTCCATGCCGATGACTCTAAAGGATTTAATCTAGGTAGGTTGCATTTAAGGACTGGACTATCGTCGTTGAAGGACGAGTTCATCCATATCGCACCGCATTACGGGCTGTCGGTTTCGCTTGTACAGCCCGAATACACATCCAAGATGTGCGGTGAGTGCGGTTGCATCGACGACCGCAACCGTCAGACTCAAGAAGAATTTAAATGCGTGGAATGCGGACATTCCGAGAATGCCGACATCCACAGCGCAAAGAATATCAAATTCCGCCTTACCTCGACCGTGTTAAGAGGGTACCTGCTCGAAAGGGCAGAGGATAGCGGATATAGGTACTTCCAGCCAAAGAGCTTGTTTAGGTGGCAAGTAAGGAAGTGCCTAGAAAAGTGCCGTTGCGACGGATTATTTAAACAGTCCGCAGAAAATCATTCAATTCTTACGTTGAGTAAGTTTGAGTAGATTTTAGGTAACGGTACACTCGGACGACTATGATTTCGACCTTAACGGGATGTCCGGTGATGAACTTATCGTCAGGTTCGCCCATGGGTCTACCGGGCAGAAGTATGTCAACGAGGAAGCCGATGGCTCTGGAACTGACTACAAGGTAGTCTGAATTCCGAACTTTGAAACCGCCAAGAAATACGGGCACTATACCGAGGATACCCAGCAGTGGTGCCTTACCGAGATGCACATGTACTGGAACAACGACACTAAGGGAAATACGGTAAAGATGTATTTCCTTATAGCCCCGAATGTGGACGAGGTAGAGCCGGCTGGTGTAAAGGAATCTACAATGGATGCCATGCGCAATGTGAGTAACCTCATTTCCCATCGATTGTTCGCGATTCGCCCAGACTGGACTTTGTATTCAAACAAATAAAGAAAACCCCGGGTTCCCCCGGGGCTTTTTTCGTATCGGCTAGAAGTTTTGACCCATATCGCTGTTGTTGAACCAGAGGTTCGGTGCGTCCATCCCCTCTGAATTGGAGATGTCCCCGCGGATATCTTGAGTGTCCAGCCGTCGTGGGCCGTTCCCGTGCATCCCGAAGCCGTCAAAGACATACCCGTGGGGAATTGCCCCGGGCATCCCGTTCTTGAAGTGTACCAGGTCGAATTTTCCGTCCGGCGAGTATCTCCAGTCGCGAATCTTTACAGGACCGCGCATCGGCGGCATGTCCGGTAGGTGGGGCATCGGCGGTGGGACCGGTCCGGGAACAGGCCGGTGGAACCCGCGGAACCCCGGGGGGCCAAATGTGTGCTTATCTTGGGCCATATTCTTTACCCTCGTTTTGTTCATATTCCTTAACCCAGTCCATCCAGGTCTTGCCCGGGTGGTCCATTTCGTATTTCTTAGTCGCTAGTGCGAAATTTTCAGACGACATGCCGTATCCCTGGGAGTCTATGAAACGCCTGAGGAAGAACACTGCGTTGTTGTTAGAATTGAAGTCGATACTTTTGTTTGTGGAAATGTCATATACGATGTATCGCTTAGTCGTATCGTCAATCCAGGTTAGCAAGCTCGAGTTTTTATTGGTTGCGAGTTTAGGTTTCCATCCGATGTCGGAGAATACCCATACGCCACGGCAGCAGGCTGCTATGGTGCGGGTATCGTCGTTTGCGTTGGCTAAGACATAGATATAGGTACTATTCTTGGCGTCATCGCCAGGTTCTCCTGTGACTTCCTTGAACTTCTGTACCGCCTTTTCCTTGATGCCTGGCCATATGAAGGAGAATGCAAGTGACAGGTAGCTAAGGGTAAACGGATAGTCTTTCCCGGATGCAAGGTCGATTATCTTAATAGTGCCGTCGTCGGCGGTTCTGGAGGTCGCCATCTTGCTGGTTACCACCGTACAGGCGGTGCCGCTATCAATCCTTGCGTTAACGAATGGTTCCGATGTCTGCCGTCCGTCCTTCGCGGAGAAGTATGCATACTTGTGGCTACCGTCGTCCTCGTCTGGTAGTGGCGCTATGTACAAGTCTTTCGTTACAGGGATAGCATCTTTTGGAACCGGGTGGTCGTATACCGGTTCATTGGTGTCCTGGTCGATGAAGATTGCTTCATCTGCGTCGGGAGATTCGGTACATACATAGAAGCTGTCGCCTGCCGCACAGAACTTTTGTACAACCCGTTCTTCGATATGACGGTAACCCTTCCGGAGCATCGGTCCGTTGATGCCGTACGTGTTGCGGAATCCTTCGGAATCGGTGTACATGCCTTCGCTGTCCATATCCTTCAGGCCGGTCGCAAGAATCCTGTCCTGTGACAGGTCGTAAAGGACATCTTCGTCCTCGTATCCGTTCTCGGTCTCGGCATCACGGGTGATTTTGTAGATGTCATCCGAGGTGTTCTTGAGCGTAACTTTTTCTGTTGAAGTGACATTCTCGTTGAACAGGAGCTTTTCTTTACCGCCGATAATTGTATATATGGCACCGTCGTCGACATAGATGATGCGGATGTCCTCTCCACTCTTCTTTTCGGGGAAGTTCGAGTTCGGCGCAATACGGAATGTCGAGCTGTCGATATAGTCAAGGGTGTCGGAAGTACTGTTAGTTCCGATGTATTCTTTTAGGTTACCTGATTCATCATAGTGGTAAACTGCGGTACCCCCGTCTCCGCCATTGTAATTCTGGTCAAATACATAATCGGATTCGAGGTCGCAGCATATAAGCTGCGAGGCCGGGTATATATCAATATTACCGTGCATGCCGATTTGGGATTTTCCTTCTGAATCGATTATTGCATAAGGGAAATCGCAATCCCGGGTATTATCCAGCTGCAGCAGGTATAGGCCCGGCAGGCCGTCTATTTTCCGAATATCGCCGATACGGCTTTGGTAGAATGCCACATAGTCGCTGTTGCCAGCGTCTGATGTTGCTAGGTCGGTGCAGTATCCATCCCGACGAAGCAGCGCATCGTTATATACATCTTCACCATAGTAGTCGGTTTCGTCAGTCTTGTATGTTCCCCATATCACATTGTCGTCGATGGTATCCCAGCCGGTGAGTTCGAAATTGAACATCGGGGTAAGCGTTTTTGCGTTTACTATGGTTTCGGATGTCGTTTCGTATCCGTCATCGTCTACATGCGGATGCTCGAAAATAATGGCGGTTCCGTCCCATAAAGTATGGTCAGTACGGGTAAACCCGCAGGCAGTCCAGGCTTCCATCGGGTCCATTCCTTTCTGTATCTTCGCGATTACCGCGTCAATAGTCAATTCTTCTTTCTCCGGTTCCAGGTGCGGGCAGGCCTTGTCCAGCGGTCGCCCGATTAGCTCCTCGATTTGCTTCCTGTTGAGTATGCCGTCGGTAGCCCCGTGGGCGTAGTTCCATCGGCAGCAGCAGTGGTCGATGCCGCCTTCCGGGTCAATCATTATGCCAATCATGGATAGCCCGTATCGGTCGAGCGGGCAATTCTCGCCCGGAACGGCCGGAATGTCCTCGGCGTCGGGCGCGATAAGGTAATATGCCGTGTTCTGTCCCCTTCTGGTATACTGGTTCCAGTATTGCCGGGACCGGCAGATGCACCAGCGGGTGCTGTCGTCGGGGAACATATGCGCATACTGTTCAGACTCCTCGAAGTTCTTTACATGGACGATGCGGTACTTGCTCTCCCCGGTATCCTCGATGCCGCTACCTTCGTTGTAGTCGTCGGAGTTGCGGTTCTTGTGGGTACCGTAGTTCTGTTCGAGCGTATCGAAGGATAGCCCGTTGAGGTCCCCGTCGAAGTCGTCCTGGTGGGCCCCGGTGAGCATGCGGAGGATGGCCTTCAGGGAAGGTATCCGGTCGGTTCTCGGGGCCGGCTGCTGCTGGCGGAAGTCCGCCACATTCTCCGGCCACAGGTGGAGGTCCTGGTATGCCATTCGGGCGACACCCGGCTCGAACTTCTCGGCGATGTCTCCTGAATGGAAGAATTCGTCGCGTATCGCGGCTTCCATCTTGAGATTCCAGCTAAGCTCGTTGCCGTTCTGGGAAATCACGGGCTTTCCGTCGGGAGTCTTCGCGGGGGCGTCCCATCCTCCGGGTGGCACCGGGAGTATGCTCCTGATTGTCCGTCTGGCCTTGTTTACTGGGGAAAGACCTTCGAAAAGTACCGTGCAGGCGAGCTGTCCGGCTTCCATCATCGGGGTTCCTTGGCAGGTGGCCCGGATAAAGTGCTTCAGTGAGTTAATGCTGGGTTTCTTCATATAGGGGAGTTTATATCGGGCTGGCGTGGCAAAAGTGTATAAACTGACCGGTATGAAGAAACCGTGCAACTGCTTACCGCCACCTCCGCGTCCCCAGAAGGGACCTTCGGAGTATATCCCGTCGAAGACTTATCCCGACCCGCTTGTTGGTGCTCCGGGTTATATTCCTATGCATCATGGGCGTGGCCCTTGCGGTTGCAGCCCGTTTGTCCAGGTTCCTGACCCGAACATTCGTCCCCCGCGGCCGGTTCCGCCGCCTAAACCCGGACCAGTTCCTCCCGAGCCGAGCCCGGAATGCAACTGCCCGCCGAAGATTTATCGACGGACTCCGGCGGTAGTTCTTGAACCCGGTGACAATATTGAACTGGAGATAGTTGAGACACCTGAGCAGACTACATATACAATCAATGCGCTGGAGATGGAGGGTGCCACTGATAAGTCGGATGGCGAAGGCGGTGCCGTTCCTGCTCCGAAAGCGGGAGACCAGGACAAGTACCTTAAGGGTGACGGGACTTGGAGCGAAATCGTCGCGCCGGAACAGCAACAGTCTGACTGGGCGGAAACCGATGAAAGTAAGTCGACCTTTATAAAGAATAAGCCACGGGTGGACGTGTATGTAGGCCCGACATCGCAATCCGCGGCAATCCCGGGGTTTGTCCCCGGGGCTACCCGTGCGGAAACCGGGAAGTTCCTTCGAGGGGATGGGACGTGGGCTACGGCGATTACCACGGTGGACCAGGAAGTCAACCCGGATTCTTCCAATGCAGTGTCCGGGAAAGCCGTTGCGGCTGCCCTGGGGAGTCTAGATGATAAGGTTACTGAATTATTTAATTCAATCAAGCCTGTCCCGGTTGCCGATGTCGGAAATATAGTACAGCTGGAACCGGGTGACGCAGTAGACCCGTTGGCATTCGATGTGCCTAATCAAGGGGGTTAAATATGGCTGAAGAAAAGAAATATATAGACGAGGCCGGTTTGGCTGCATTCTGGGCTAGCGTGGAGAATGCGCTTACCAGGATGTACCAGAATATTCCGGAAGGCAAGCAGATTGCCCGGGTGTACCAGAAGAACGGTCGCCTGCATGTCGAAGTGGAAGATTTTGGCGGTGCTACTGATGAAGCCAAGAAGGCTGCACGGGCGTCACTGAAGGTAGGCATATATTATGGTTCGATGACCGTTGCCGATATTAACCAGTATACTTCCGAACGCAAGTTTAACCACGGGGACACTGTGACGGCCGACGATAGCGGCATCGTTCATAACGGTCGGTACAACTTGACGGTAAATTCCGGCGATACCTTGATTCGTGATGTAATTGAAGGTGCGGGTGGCCAGAAGATAGAGTTCTGGCAGCAGCTCGCCTATAGCCCCGTAGTGGAGAATGTGGATGAAACCAGTTCTCCTATCGACATGGTTACTTCAGTTACCCAAAATCCGGATAACCGTAGCCAGATAACGGTAAAGACCCGTCGGAATGTCGGTTTGGTATACAATGGGGAATCAGGGGCCAATAAGATTAGCTTCGGTTAATTCATTTGAAATAAGGAAATTGCGCCGGTTTGCTGCCGGAGTTTTCTTTTTTGATATAATTTAGTCGTGAAATGTTGTTATCGACTGAAATTATATCACAGGCAATACATAATGCTGCCAAGGGACATGTAGCCAAGGAAGAAGTGCAGGCTATGCTTGCTAACGAGGATGACTATATTCTTGATGTAGCTAGTGCCGTTGAATCCGGGGATTATTTGAATAGGATGTCTTACCACGAATTCAATACCAGGAATTCAAACGGAAAGAGGCGTCATATCGAACAGCCCTCGTTGTTTACTCGGGTATTGCAACATCTGTTCATACTGTTCATCAAGCCGGCATATGATATGTTGGACCCGGATATCAGTTTTAATTGCAAGGAAGGTTATGGGATATCGGCAAATGACCGGTCAAAGTCAGTTTCCCATCGGTTGAAGTCAATAATGTATGAACGGCGGGAGCTTCATTACGCCTTGCATATTGACCAGAGGCAATGCTATCAGCATATGTCTGCTGCATTGTTCAGGAAACGGCTTAAAACTTTGACCGATGACAAGGAAATTATCGATTTCGGTGTCTCGGTGACTTTCCATGGTAAGTCGTTCCCGATAGGTACGCCCACATCTCCATTGGCGCACCATATAATAATGCTGGATTTTGACCGGTGGCTAGGTGGAATAACTGGGCCGAAGATTAGGTATGCCGACGACTGCATACTGTTCTTTGCAACCAAGGAAGAGGCTAACCGGGCGAAGTGGAGAATAAAGAACTTCTGGTGGTATAATTACCATATCTATTCAAAGCGGGAAAATAGTCGAATACTGGATATCGACAGGGAACC